>Ga0209121_10003446_pt1 | contig 15332 bp, 11 predicted proteins | sample Cruoilmetagenom3_FD_187292 | JGI IMG/M metagenome (GOLD analysis project Ga0209121, IMG submission 187292) | Oil polluted marine microbial communities from Coal Oil Point, Santa Barbara, California, USA - Sample 3 (SPAdes) (version 2) | ecosystem: Environmental > Aquatic > Marine > Oil seeps ...
ATATCCAGTGTGGAGTTCCATCATCATAGTAAAGTGTATCAAGCACCCTGCCAAATGGATTTGTAGGGTCTCCATTCAGTGTCTTCATAATAGCGGGTTTCGAGGATGGCTCGAGCAAGATTTCACCTTCTCCAAGTTTAAGGTTGTCCGCAAAGATAAAACTCACTGCGAGTAAAACTATAATTGTGCAAAGAAGTGATTTTTTCAACATCACATACCTCCTTTTCTTTTTTGGGTTTATAAAATTCTTCACCTCCTTTCATAAATTTTATATACTAAAAATTTTCTTTTGTCAAGTTTTTTAAAAAAAAAGAGCGGATTTATTTTCTGGAATGCATTTTATAGAATAGGCAAAGCTTATAAATCTTACAGATATTACATTTAGGAGAGACAGGTCTACACAGATTCTGACCGAAGGTCACAAGTAGGTCATTAAGGATAATCCAATATCGTCGGGGAAGTTTTTCTCTTAATGCCATTTCTGTTTCATAAGGGGTTTTTGTTTTCACATAACCCCACCTGTTTACGATTCTGTGAACATGTGTATCGACGCATACTCCAGGTTTTTTATACGCAACGGTAACCACAAGGTTTGCCGTTTTCCTACCAACACCAGGGAGTTTTAGAAGTTCATCGATGTCGTCCGGAACAATTTCATCATATTTCTCTATCAAAGTTTTACTTATGGTTTTTATTGTATCCGCCTTTCTTCTATAAAAACCGACAGGATAAATTGCCTTTCTTATTTTTGCAGTCGATAATTTTAGCATTAGACGAGGTTCATCTGCATAGGAGAAAAGCTTCATAGATGCATCTCTTGTTACCCTGTCTTTTGTTCTCAGACTGAGTAAACAGGATATAAGAATCCTGTAAGGGTCTTGAGAATTCTTTGCTATTTCACCCACAGCAGGTGGTTTCCATTTTTTGACCTCTTTTTTTAGGATATCTATAACCTTTTTTAATTCACTATTATTCATTTTTTGAGTTGGGTGTTGGTGGGACTATAATTAGGAAACTTTTCCTTATAACATTTGATACATTAAACAATGGGTATCTGAACTGTTACAACCGTGCCGCTCCCTTTCTTACTTCTAACATTTATGCTACCTTTATGCTCTTCAACAAACTTTTTGGCGATGGCTATTCCAAGCCCTACCCCTTTTTTCTTACCCTTAGTATAGAATGGTTCGAAGATATTTTTAAGTTCCTTTTTATCTATACCTATACCAGTATCCTTGAACTCTATGTGGATTCGCTTATTTTTTATTGATGTGGATATTGTCAGTTGTCCACCATTCTCCATAGCATCATTAGCATTTGATATAATATTTAAGAATACCCTTCTCATTTTCTGGGGGTCTATTTCACATTTAGAGCACGCTTTTAATCTATATTTTAATTTGATTTTTCTCTTCTGAAGTTTCACCTGGAAGGTATTTGCAGTTTCCTTCATAAATTTATCGATGTCAACGGGCATTTTCTCAAGTTCATATTTGCCTTTTGAAAACTCAAGGATTTTCTGTATCATATTAAAAACAATATTTATTTCACTTATCATTGTAGAAGCAACTTTTTTAATGGATGTGGTAACTTCTTCAGAATTTTTTATATACTCGATATAACCCTTAATTATACTCAATGGATTTTTCAAGTCGTGAATTATTCCTCTAGTCACCTTACCAATGGTCGATAATCTTTCTGCTTTTATTAATTCTTCCTGCATATTCTTCAGGTTATTATATGTTTTTTTTAACTCTTTATTCTTTGCTTTAAGGTCTTCTATCAATTTTGTGTCTGTTTCGCGAATGCGAGAGCTTAGTGTTTTCATTATTTCGAAGGACATCCTTGTATGTGTGGATACCAATTTCTCAAAATCCGTTCTATTTAGTTGAAGAAGAACAGTCTCTTTTTTTGCAATGACAGATGCCGAACGTGGTTTATTTTCAAGTATAGACATTTCGCCAAAGAAATCGAATATTCCAAGTGATGCAACACTTTCCTTTCCTCTTCCTTTGACCACTTTAACCTCACCATCCAGAATAATAAAGAGGGAATTCCCTATTTCTCCTTCCCTAATAATGGTCTTCCCCTTTTTGAAATTTCTGATCCGTAAGAGTTTTTGTATCTTCTTAAGCGATGATAAATTAAGTGTTTCGAATAAAGGAATTTTTTTTAATATTTCGATATAATTATTTGTAGTTTTCATATAATGTCAAAAAAGACCTGTTATGTTTCCATCATCATCAATGTCGACCTTCTCTGCTACGGGAACTTTTGGAAGTCCTGGCATTAGAAGAATGTTTCCTGTTATGGGGACGAGAAAACCTGCACCTGACGAAATTTTTATTTCTCTTACCGTTACGAGAAAATCCTTTGGTCTGCCCATAAGTTTTGGATTATCCGAAAGTGATTTCTGGGTTTTAGCAATACAGACAGGAAGTTGTTCAAGTCCCAGTTTCTTTATGTTCTTTAAGTCAGTTTTTGCTTTTTTGGTAAAATCAACAGACTTAGAACCATATATTTCCTTACATACTGTAACTATCTTTTCTTCGACGGGCATATCAAGTTCATAAAGAGGTTTGAATTTTTTATTGTGGTTTGATACATCTACAACCTTTTTAGCAAGTTCAGTGGTTCCTTCACCGCCTTTCTCGTATTCTTCTGCTATTGCACAGGGTACCCCTTTTGTATCAGCGTATTTTTTGATTATTTCGATTTCTTCATCAGTATCTGTCCTGAATCTATTTATGGCAATAACAGCAGGAACCTTAAATTTAGCAATATTTTCCAGGTGTTTTTCAAGATTTGGAATACCCTTTTCGACTGCCTCTCTATCGGTTTTTTGAATCACTTTGAGTTTTCTACCGCCGTGCATTTTGAGTGCTCTTACTGTGACAACCAGTACTACTACCTTGGGGTTAAGGGTTGATTTTCTCGCAACAATATCAAAAAATTTTTCTGCTCCGAGGTCAAAACCAAATCCTGCCTCCGTTATAACAAATTTTGATAATTTTAGTGCGAGTTCCATAGACTGACAGGAGCAGGTTCCCTGTGCTATATTGGCAAATGGCCCGCCATGAACAAATGCAGTGGTTCCTTCTGTTGTCTGAACAATGTTGGGTTTAATAGCATCCTTGAGCAATGCAGTAACTGCACCAGGGATTTTTAAATCCCTTAGATAGACAGGTTCACCATTGAATTTAAAACCGAGAAGGATGTTGGAAATTCGATATTTTAGTTCTCTGAAGGTTTCTGAAAGACAGAGTATAGCCATCACTTCAGAGGAGGCAGAAATATTAAAGGAGGTTTCTCTTGGAAATCCTTGTTTTCTTCCACCCAATCCTATGACTATATCTCGCAGGGACCTGTCATTCATATCCATTATCCTTTTCCATTCTATCCTTCGCAGGTCGAGCAATGGTTCTTTTCTTCTGTATATATGGTTATCCAGTACTGCGGATATAAGATTATGTGCAGAGGTAATTGCATGAATGTCGCCCGTGAAGTGGAGATTTATGTCTTCCATAGGGAGGACCTGAGCCCTTCCACCTCCAGTTGCACCACCCTTCATTCCAAAAAGAGGACCTAACGATGGTTCTCGAAGTGTTACAATCGATGAATAACCAAGGTGGTTTAACCCCAGTGAAAGTCCAATTGCTACCGTTGTTTTTCCTTCCCCAGCAGGAGTAGGGGTAATTGCCGATACAAGTATTAAATTTCCATCCTTTTTCTCTTTCAATCGCTCAAAAGCACTGGATTTTATCTTTGCTTTGTATTGACCATAAAGCTCAAGTTCTTCCTTCTTAAGACCTATTTGCTCTGCAATACGATAAATAGGAATCAATTTAACCAATTTTGCGACATTGCTATCTCTTCCCATTTTTCCTCCTTTCACACTACAATAAGAAATTGGGAAATTCCGAAATTGGGAAATTTAAACATCATTATATTTTGTGGGCTGTCATTTTCTTAATTTCCATTTTCAATTTTCGCATCTTTGATGGATGTCAGGGCGAGAGGATTTGAACCTCCGACTTCTTGGTTCCGAACCAAGCGCACTACCGGGCTGCGCTACACCCCGTTTACAAGCTATGAGGCAAGATGCCTCACCTGTTGTTCTTCGCATTTATTAAATTACATTCTCGAAACAGCATAAATTTTCGAGATGTAATTAATTTTCTATTATTTTTACACTATCTTCTGGAATAAAGGAAAAACCGATTTTCCTTTTATCATTAACCAAAATATTGAAAAAATTAAAATTCATTTTATTACCAATTCTATCAGTTAGGGTAATAGCGGAAGGGAGCATTTTAATTTTTGAAATCTTTAATTCTACAGACTTAAAAAATTCATTCTCTTCTTTTGTATGCAATTTAATAAAAATAGAACCTGTATCGGAATAAAGGGTATCAACCTTTAGATTTTTGAAAGGTGCGAAGATATAATTCGGAATATTGGATAGATTAATTAGACTTCCACTATTATACCTTAAACAATATTTCTTTTGTGGTAAGTAGACCCAGGCTGTGTTTCCGTTGTAAAGTATAATCTGTTCTTCAGGCGCTGTGGTTTCCATCCTCAGACTGCATGGTTTTGCAATAAAAATTTTTCCTTCAAAGGATTGTGTTTCTCCAGCAGTAGATATGAGTAACTCTGTAAAGTTTGCACTGAATCTATTGATTGAAGAAAATTTTTTTTCTATTTTGCCTAATAATAGATCTTGTGTGTTTATAGAACAAGGTAATAGAAAATAGAAGATTACAATTATAAGAGATATTTTTTTCATCAGGTTTCCACAGTAGGTAACTCAATAGTTACGGTTGTTCCCTTACCAATTTCGCTGTCAACCGATATATTCCCACCGTGCATATCTATGATATCTTTAACGATTGTTAACCCAAGTCCAAAACCACTGATAGTATGAATCTTCTTCTCGACCCTATAAAATTTTCCAAAAAGGTAAGGAATTTCTGATTTTGGAATACCAACACCTGTATCCGTAATTTTCATTTCAAAGTTCCAGTTTGAATCCCTTAGTATTAAACCCTCTGTCGATATAATAATTTTACCACCTGGTTTGTTAAACTTAATTGCATTATCAATTATGTGGGAGAATGCGTACTGTAGTGCAAGTTTATCACCAAATATTTGTGTAGATTCAGTGGGAAAATTGGTCTCAATCGTAATATCATTCTCCTTGCATTTTTGATTAAAATCAGTTACTATTTTTTTTACAAGTTCAAATATTGCGATAGGCTTCTTTTTTAATCCAATATTCCATTTACTTACCGCATCAAAATCTAAGAGTGCATTCAAGATATTGGTAAATTTTTGACCTTCATCTCTGACGATATTCAGGAAACTATGAATTGTTGGTGGTAGGTTTTCTATTCGTTTGAGTTCATTTTCTAAGATATCGAGACTACCAAGTATTGCAAAAAGCGGTGTCCTTAATTCATGGGCAACATTCGTTATAAATTCATCCTCTTTTGAATAAACCATCTCCCATTCGGCAGGGTTTGTAAAGTATAGGATTGCAAATTTTCTCTGTTGAAATTCAAAGGGAGAAATACCAAAGGCGACTGTTATTTCATGACCATCTTGTCGTAAGAGATGTAAAGGGCTCTGGAAATAGTTCTTGTCCGGGAATTTTGATAAAAATTTACAAAGGTGTTGTTTGTTATTTTTCGTATCATTTGTAATAATAACATCACAACATTTTTTTCCTAAAGTCTCTTCGCTTTTTAAAACGAGTGTTTTTAAAGCAAAGTTATTTGCAAAGAATATTCGCAGGTCTTCACGGATAATAAAAAATCCTATTGGAATCGATTGACTAACCGTAGAAAATGGCAAAATTTCTTCTACCCTTTTTTCTTTTTCGTCCGTTCTTCTTTCCTTTTCTTTCTTTTTCAATGCCAAGTGTGATAGGAAAAATCCGAGAAGATTCGCGAGATTAAAAAGTTTTTCTCCATCGGCTGAGTTAAAAGGGTTACCCGCTTTCCTTCTATTTACCTGTATTATCCCGTATGTATGCTCCTTAAAAAAGATTGGAGATGCAACGATGGTTTCTGGAATGGGTTCGAAGGTGTTTTCCTTAGAGTCGAACCTAATATCCTTTTTAACATCCTGTAAAAAAGCGGATTTACGACTCTTCAACAACCAGCCAGCCAGTCCTGTTTTTTGAGAGATTCTTCTTCCTTCGATGAGTGAACTTGTACCTGTAGCAATCATACACGAAAGAGCATCCCTCTTTTTTATGAAAATTGCTCCTTCATCACCAGAAAATTCCCTCACTAAGCTTTTTAACAAACTAATGAGGATTTTTTTATCCATCTCTTCTGAAAGAAATAATCTATTCAGATGGTCAAGATAAGTTGGCTCCGATGGTGTAAAAGCTCTTTCTACAATCTTCTTTTTGCCAAATTGTCTTAACATTTTATATTTTTATGAATAAGTTTGTGAGGAGAGTTAAATTCAAAACTATTCTAATGAAATTTCTGCCTCAGTAATATTCTGAGGGATAGTATATTCAATTTTGAATCTGCCTGTTTTCCAGCCTATGATAGATTCAAACGCTGTTCTGTCCTTATTTAGAGAGGTTTGAGCCTTAACAATCTTTCCACCTTTTATGTAGAGTTTACCTACGTCGTTCTTTGTCGTTATAGTTAAAGTTGCCGTTTTCTTTTTTGATTTTAGAACCTGAAGAATACGCATAATAGGAAATTCGGTTAAATCACCTTCGTCTAATGTCCCGTCCGTGGGAGATTCTTTTTCCTTAGAATGTTCAATACTTTTCGCTATTTTTTTGAGAAGGTCATTAAGATTAAAGGGTTTAACAATGTAGTCGTCTCCACCAAGACTAAAACCTTTTAACTGATCATCCAATTTCCCTTTTGCTGTTAGAAAAAGAAAAGGAATATCCTTTGATGTGGGATTTTCTTTTGTTTTTTTACATAATTCAAAGCCATCCATTTTAGGCATCATAATATCAGCGAGTATGAGGTCGGGGGTGTTGTTATAAATTATTTGAAGTGCTTCTTCTCCATCGTAAGCCTTAAGTACCTCATAATTTTCCATCTCGAGACTGAAACTGAGTATATCAACAAGATAAGCATTGTCATCTACTACAAGAATTTTAGATTTTGCCATATAATTCCTTCTTTTAAAAATAGTATTTTACTAATCTCATTATCTATTCCAAATTTTAAATACTATATAATAGAAAAATGGGATTGTCAAGTTTTTTTTGTTGATTTCCTTCACCCTATCCTGTTTTTTTGAATCCTATTTCCTTGCCTGTTTCTGTAACATTTTTTATCTCACCAAATCTTTCCTCAAATTTCTTCACATTATTTTCAAGTGTTTTTAATAACATCTTTGCATGTTGAGGAGTCATTATTATTCGTGAATGAACCTTTGCTTTTTTCATTCCGGGTAGAATTCTGGCGAAATCTACAATGAATTCTGCAGGAGAATGTGTAATAAATGCGAAATTCGAATAGACTCCTTCAACTTCTACATCCCCTATTTCTACATTAATTTGTTGTGATGGTTTTTGCATATTTTTCTCCCTTCCAAATTTCATTCTGTTAAATTTATAAGATAGAATTAATAAAAAGTCAAGAAAAAAGATTTATTATAATTTGACATTATGGTTAAATTTATCATAGAACCTTCTTACTCCGAAGGATAATTGATAAAAGTGTAAACAGGATAGTTCTTCAGTTTTCCCCTTCCATTAAGAAATGATAATTCAATAAGAAAAGCGGCACATACAATTTTGCCACCCAATTTCTCGATAAGTTGACAGGTTGCAAGAGCTGTCCCACCAGTGGCTAATAGGTCATCTATAACGACAACCCCATCACCCTTTTTTACCGCATCCTTATGAATTTCGAGAGCATCTGTTCCATACTCCAGTTTGTATTCCTCCTGCACGGTTTCGGCAGGAAGTTTACCGGGTTTTCTAACAAGTATTAAACCCTTTTGAAGAGAATTTGCAATGGCACCGCCAAGAACGAATCCTCTTGATTCAATAGCCGCAATTTTTTCAAAATGTTTATCCTTTAGATATTCAAGAAAGAGGTTAATCGTGGAACAAAAACCGTTCTTATCGAGTAGGAGTGTTGTAATATCCCTGAATACAATACCTTTTTTAGGAAAATCATGCACATTTCTGATATACTTTTTTAATTCTTCTCCTCTCATTTTGTCTCCTTTTTATCCGTGGTTTTTTCTTCGTTTCTCCGATACCCCGTTACACCGACACTCCGATACACTCATCTCTCATCTGTTTTCTGCCTACTCCCTACTGTCTACTATATGTTTAATGTCGGGGCGAGAGGATTTGAACCTCCGACTTCTTGGTCCCGAACCAAGCGCGCTACCGGGCTGCGCTACGCCCCGTTTACAAGCAGTGAGGCAAGATGCCTCACCTGTTGTTTTTGCATTTTTCTTTTCATCCATTAATCTCTCTCTAAATCCCTGTTAATATGTCTAATGTTAAAATTGTACATCGAATCCATTGTAATTTCCCGTGGCTTTGAGCCATTCAACCCTTACATCCCTTACATCGCTTGAAATGGGTCCAATCTTGACCTCTTCTATAAATTGATTCAGTATTCCTACACTACCTTCTGCAACAATTTCAACATCACCTTCGTATCTATTTTTAACATATCCCAAGAGTCCAAGTTTCCTTGCTTTTTCTAAAACAAAATATCTAAATCCTACACCTTGAACGAGACCAGAAACGAATAAATGAACACCCACAAGAACAATATCCGATTTTCCTTTCTCTTCCATATTTGCCTTTTATACCTTAACATTTTTCTAAAGTCAAGGAAAAACTTTTTTATTTTCCGAAATTTTTCCTTGCATTATAAAGATTTCTATTCTATATAAGAATAGATGGAATAAATCTTGGTATACAGTGTATATCTTTATGTAAACATAAAAGGAGGTATTGTGAAAAGATTTCTTTCTATAATATTTGTTGTTTCGTTTTTATCCTTCTCGCTCTTTGGTTTTGAGGAGAGACCACTTCTGCAATTTAACGCAGAGAAATCGAGTGCAGAGATCGAGAAGGGCAGACTTACAATAAATGTCTCTTTGAGTAAAAAACTATGGGTGAGTCTTGGTGGAGAGATAACCTGTGATGTGATAGACCCGAACGATAATATACTTTTGACAGAAAAAAGGGATTTACGATTTTACAGGCGAACCATTACACAGGTATTTGTTTTTGAGACTGCTCTTTCGAAAGATGAACTTCTTACTGCTCGGGTGAGAATTACATTTAAGGGTAAAAGATCGGAGGTAACGCATATTTTTGCCTTCTCGCAGTTAATGGACAAACTTGAACTCATCGTTCTTGGACAAAACAATCTGATTGCAGATAGTAATGCATCCATAAGAATAGTTACATTGAATTACAAAGGGAGAAAACCTATCGTGAATGCACGGGTTAAGATATTACTAAAAAGTGATACGAGCAGCAAGAATCTTTTTACTGGGACAACGGATAGGAATGGAAGTACCGATGCCAGTTTCAATATTCCTAACCTAAAGGATGGAAGTTCAAGAATCGAGGTTTCTGCTGAAACAGGAATTGGAGCCGAACGTGTGGAATATGGTATTACAATGAAAAAGGTTTACAATATCTATCTAATAACGGATAAACCTCTCTATCAACCGGGGCAGATTATTCATATAAGGACATTAACATTACAGAAACCATTTCTTAAAGCCGCTACCGATATTCCCATTACAATAAGTGTGGAGGATGCAAAGGGTAATAAGGTTTTTAAGAAGTCCCAAAAAACGGATAAATTCGGTATTGCTTCCTGCTCATTTCAGTTAGCAAACGAAGTAAATATGGGTGACTACAGGATTAGAGCAGAAATGGAGGATGCAAATGCAGAAAAGACCGTTAATGTAAAACCTTATGTACTACCCAAATTCAAGATTACCCTGAAGACCGATAGGGATTATTATTTACCATCCGAACACCTAAAAGGGGATATTAACGTAAGGTATTTCTTCGGTAAGTATGTTGATGGAGGGAAGGTAAAAATTACCTTAAGTAAATTCGATGTTGGCTTTGAAACATTTCAGGAGATAAAAGGTGAAACAGATAGTGAAGGTAATTACCATTTTGATATCAGACTTCCATCCCATTTTGTTGGAACTCCTTTAGAGCAAGGAAAGGCTTTTATTAAGATGGATGTGGAGGTTACGGATAGGGCAGAGCATAAGGAGAAACTAACGGATAAGAAGATTGTTGCCAAGAGTGACCTCAATGTCGTCCTTATACCGGAGAGTGGAATACTTGTTCCTAAAATCGAGAATATCCTCTATGTTATGACTACATATCCAGATGGAATGCCTGCGAAAACAGCTATTACACTAAAAAGTGGTAAACTAACACTTACAGGGAAAACGGATGGTTCGGGTATTGCTGAGTTTATAGTAACACCGGAAGAAGAGAACGGAATGGGATTCGATGCCAAGGCAGTAGATGAGAAAGGGGCGAGTAGTGAGGTTAATGTTTATTTCTCATACAATTTGAATTTACCTCATATACTCTTAAGAACGGACAAAGGGCTCTATAAGGTTGGTAATAGAATGAATCTTACTATTTTATCATCAAAGAAAAAAGGTGTAGTTTATCTCGATATTATAAAGGGCAAACAGACAATTCTAACAAAAACAGTGAATGTAAGAAATGGAATGGGAGGTATTTCCATTCCATTAACAGCGGACCTTTCTGGTAGTATATGGCTCCATTCATACACCGTTGCTGGTGGTAAGGAGATAATGAGGGATACAAAGGTAGTATATGTCAATCCAGCCAATGATCTTTCAATTTCAATTCTATCTGACAAGGAACTCTACAGACCAGGTGATGATGGAAAACTCCGTTTTTCAGTGATGGATAGGAAAGGCCACCCTGTTATATCTGCGCTTGGTATAAATATAGTGGATGAAAGTGTTTTTGCCCTGTCGGAGATGCAGCCCGGTCTTGAAAAGGTATACTTTACACTTGAAAAGGAATTGATGGAGCCGAGATATGAAATCCATTATCTTTCCCCAGGAGAAATCGTAAAGGTAGTAGGGGAGAAGAGGGTTGAAAGAAAAAAGGAGAAGGCAGCGAAGGTGCTATTCTCTTCTGTTTCGGAACTTTCACCCTTTAATGTGAGCGAAGATAACACAAGGGAATTGGATAATAGCATCCATAACCAATATTCCTCAAGGGTATGGCATGACCTTTCAAAGTTACAGAGTGCTGTTTATAAATTCTATAATGAAAAGGAATGTTATCCTACTAAAGAGGAGGGTTTGAGACTACTAATAAAAAAGGTATATATTGTTGAAAAGGACATCCTTGACCCCTGGGGGGTTCCTTATGAGGTTCTTACAGATGGTAATGACCTTTCCTATTTTGGGTTATTGAGTTATGGACCCGATAAGATAAAGCATACAGGTGATGATATCAATACAAATGAGAGAAGGGGTTGGGAAGACAATGGACAATTCTTTCTGGATAAAGAATTTGCAGGTGGAAAATTAAAAGAAGAAGCGATGCCAAGAAAAGTGGCAGCTATACCAGCAAGTGAGGATGTAACTGCATCAACAGCTGTTTCTGGTAAAAAAGGAGGGGAAAATGCGCCGCGCATCCGGGAATATTTTCCCGAAACCTTTATCTTTGAGCCAGCTCTTATCACAAACAGAAAAGGTATTGCAACCCTGCCTCTTAAATGGCCCGATTCCATAACCGAATGGCGAATAACAACAACTGCATCTACCATACAGGGACAACTCGGAAGCACAACAAAAGGGATAAAGGTCTTTCAGGATTTCTTTGTAGATGTTGACCTTCCTGTTTCACTAACCCAGAATGACATAGTGGCCGTTCCCATTGCCCTCTATAACTATGTGAAGGGTTCGCAAAAGATAACATTAAGCCTCAAAGAAGAGAAATGGTATGAACTTCTTGACGATGCTGAAAAGAGTGTCGAACTCAAAGAGAATGAGGTTTCTGTTATCTATTTCAGGTTATGTGCAAAAGAGATTGGAAGACATAGTTTTACAGTAAAGGCGATTGGTAATAAGATGAGTGATGCAGTCAAAAGGGATATAGAGATTGTCCCCGATGGAAAGAAATTTGAAGAGATTGTGAGCGATAGGTTGGATGGTAAAATAGCAAAGACCGTTTATATACCGAAAGAGTCCATAGATGGTTCCGGAAAGATTTTTATTCGAATCTTTCCAGGAATGGTCAGTCAGGTCGTCGAAGGTATGGAATCTATGTTTGGAATGCCTTTTGGTTGTTTTGAGCAGACATCAAGTGTAACATATCCAAATATACTGGTGCTTGATTACCTGAGGGAAATGAAGAAGGTTACCCCTGAGCTCGAGATGAAGGCAGAAGAGTATATAAATGTTGGTTATCAAAGGTTGCTCTCTTATGAGGTCAATGGTGGTGGATTTGAATGGTTTGGAAACGCTCCAGCGAACAGGCTTCTCACCGCTTATGGACTTATGGAATTTTACGATATGGCGAATGTTTTTGAAACGGACCCCAATATCGTTCCGAGAACACAAAGGTGGCTTATTAGCGAGCAGAACAAGGATGGCTCCTGGTCCCCTGATGAAAGTTACTGCCATATGGCGACATGGCACAGGATTATAAACAATAGAACACTTCCGACCGCTTATGTTTTGTGGTCACTTTCAGAAACAGGATATAAGGGGAATGCATTGAAGAAGGCAGCTAAGTATATTGAGAATAATCTTGGTAAGGAAGAGGATGCTTATATACTTTCAATCTGTGCAAATGGATTTGTATCTTATGACCCGGAAGGGAAAACCACCGAAAGAATAATCAAACAACTTATTGCTAAAAGAATTGAGGAAAAGGATATTGTTTATTGGGAATCCGGAATACCAACATTCACATACGCAAAGGGGAAAGGAGCGGATATAGAGGCGACAGCACTTGCTGCCTATGCACTCATAAAGTCTAACAGGTATCCCAACATTACCAATAAGGCAATAAATTACCTGGTGAAATCAAAATATCCTGGTTCTACCTGGGGCTCCACACAGGCAACATTTCTTGCCTTGAAATGTCTCCTTGCATCCCTTAAGGGTAGTACAGAGAATGTTAATGCAACCGTTAATCTCTTTATCAATGGTAAATCTAAAGAGACTATTAAATTAAATAAGGATAATGCTGATATGATGTTTCTTGTTGACCTTTCTAAAGAGACTAAAAAAGGCAAGAACGATGTAACAATTACTATAAGTGGTGAAGGGAATCCAATGTATGAGATTGTTTCAAGATACTATATCCCATGGAAACTGGTAAAACCTGTAATGAAAAAGCATATTCTTTCCATAGATGTTGATTATGATAAAACAACCCTCGCGAAGAATGATATTGTTACCTGTAATGTAAGGGTTAAGAATAACATTACCGAATCTGCTAATATGGTTATCGTTGACCTTGGTATACCTCCAGGATTCTCTGTGGAGACAGGAGATTTGCAGAAACTCGTTGGCAAACAAATCACAAAATATAATCTTACATCGAGACAGATTATACTCTACATAGAGAGAATAGACTATAAAAAACCTGTTCAATTGACTTACAGAATAAAGGCAAAATTCCCGCTTAAGGCAAAGACACCCACATCAAAGGTCTATAAATACTATGAACCAGAGGTAGAGACTGTTGCAGAGCCAGTTGATATTGAGGTAAAAGGATAGCTAATAAAAATTTCTTGACATAATTAAATTTTTTGATATAATTACTCTATGATAATGGCAATTGCCATCACAGAATATTGTCCCTAAAAATATGAGTGATTATTCGGAAATTGATAAATTCATAGAGACCATTCCATTTGACCCACAATTAAATAAAAGGATTTCTCATATTGAGAAAATAAAAGAGAAAGGAGCGGATTTCTCTGATTTTCCGAAGGACCTGGATAATAGACTTGTGCGGGCATTAATGGAATCGGGTATAGAGCACTTATACAGCCACCAGATAAAGGCATATTCCTTACTTAAAGAAGGCAAAAATGTCGTTGTTGTAACACCTACCGCTTCTGGAAAAACACTCTGTTACAATGTACCTGTAATAGATAAAATATTGAAGGATGAAAATGCAAGAGCACTATGTCTTTTTCCAACAAAAGCACTTTCTTATGACCAACTTGAAGGACTCTCAAAATTGCTCAAATCAGTAAAGCAGGGTATAGAAACATTCACATACGATGGTGATACACCCAGGGATATAAGGAAAAATGTTAGGGAAAAAGCAAGGATTGTTCTCTCCAATCCCGATATGCTTCATAAAGCAATCCTTCCCCATCATACAAAATGGAGTGGACTTTTCACAAATCTTAAATATGTTGTTGTCGATGAATTACATAATTATAGAGGTGTTTTTGGAAGTCAGGTAGCAAATGTTATAAGACGATTAAAAAGGATTTCGAAACACTATGGCTCAGAACCACAGTTCATTTTATCGTCGGCAACGATTGCAAATCCTACTGAGCTTGCAGAGCGTCTTATAGAGGAGAAAGTTTTATTGATTGATGAGAATGGTGCACCACAGGGAAGAAAGTATTTTGTTTTATGGAATCCGCCTGTTGTTAACAGGGAGCTTGGTTTAAGAAGGAATTATATATCTGAAGCACAATTGGCAACAGAACAACTCTATAAACTCGGTATTCAAACAATCCTTTTTGCAAGGAGTAGATTAAATGTAGAGATACTTACCTCGAGACTCAAGGAAAAGTATGAAAAAAATCCAAAGATGCGGGGAAATATCAGAGGATACAGAGGAGGTTATCTACCCAATGAAAGAAGGGGGATAGAAGAGGGTTTGAGGAATGGAGAGGTAAGGCTTGTAGTAAGTACTAATGCTCTGGAATTGGGGATTGATATAGGTTCCCTTGATGGTGCAGTGCTCGTAGGATATCCGGGTTCTATAGCAAGTGCATGGCAGCAGTCTGGAAGGGCAGGAAGAAAGGAAAAATCCTCCATTGCAATCCTTGTTGCCAGTTCTGCACCACTCGACCAATTTCTGATCAATCACCCTCATTATCTTTTTGGAGAATCACCCGAGAGGGGACTTGTAAATCCAGATAATCTTTTAATACTGCTCGCTCATATAAAATGTGCTGCATTTGAATTACCCTTTAGAGAAGGAGAGCATTTTGGAAAAGAACCACTGGAGGAACTCCTCTCATATCTGGAAGAAAAAGGGGTATTACACAAGAGCGGTGGGCAGTGGTTCTGGACAGAAGATTCTT
>Ga0209121_10003447_pt1 | contig 15329 bp, 13 predicted proteins | sample Cruoilmetagenom3_FD_187292 | JGI IMG/M metagenome (GOLD analysis project Ga0209121, IMG submission 187292) | Oil polluted marine microbial communities from Coal Oil Point, Santa Barbara, California, USA - Sample 3 (SPAdes) (version 2) | ecosystem: Environmental > Aquatic > Marine > Oil seeps ...
CCAACATCTGCACGATATTCGATCTGCTCGCGATGCGTAGGTGACAAGCCTTCGATGCCAAGTTCATCCTTAAGTCGACGTACCGCACAAACCCTAGGGTCTTCGTCCCAATGTGGGTGCGTACAACAGGTATTCGCCCACAATCCGGGTGTGTGGTATTTCGATAGTGCACGGCGCTGGATCAGCACCGAAGTTCCATCCATCACGAAAACAGACACGGCTTTGTGTCGGATGCCTTTTTGATGGGCTTCCAGTTTTTCCACAGGAGTTAGAACCCCGTCAACCCATGCTGGAATCATCGTCATCTGGCACTGTTCCACTGCATTTTTGTTCTAATCGGGCCCACTGAAGCTGCCTTTCGGTATTTTGAAGTATGTATGCCTCATGTATTCACCTCATGCACGCTAGGTTCTGCAAGCGAAACCGCCAAGGACATGAGCGCGGCATGTTACCGCATATCAGCGATCTAGCGCTTATTCCGCTGGACGGTACTGGCGAAAGGGTTAGTTTCTGCCTCACAGCGGCAGGTGCCGCCTTCAATAGACGCTAGGGAGATTCCTATGTCCAAATTTATTCTCGCCGCAGCAACGGCGCTCCTTTCAACGCCCGTGTTTGCTGATGGCCACGCGGCTACAGGTGACGCTGAAGCCGGCGAACGACAGTTCAGCCGCCAATGCGTAGCTTGCCACGTTGTGGCAGATGCTGACGGCGAAGTTCTCGCCGGACGCAACGCACGTACAGGCCCTAACCTCTATGGTATCGCAGGGCGCCAGCTCGGCGCAGTCGAGGGATTTCGGTATGGCGATTCCATCGTAGAATTGGGTGAAAGTGGGGCCGTCTGGACCGAAGAAGCATTCGCGAGCTATGTCCAAGACCCAACTTCATGGCTGCGTGAAGCACTTGAAAACGACCGCGCGCGCGGCAAAATGGCCTATCGCGTTCGTAACGAACAAGACGCGCTCGACATGTTTGCATTCCTCGCGACATTCTCAGCGGCTGAATAAGCGTTCAAAGATCGCATACTGAAAACGATACAGGAATTGGGCTGCGCACTGCGCGGCCCTTTTTATTTCAAACCTCTGTTATTGGTCACATTCGTGTCAGGGCGATTGTGCGAACAGAACGCTTAGGTCACAACTCTCTTCGAACACTTGAGAGGCCCTATGCTGGACGCAACCGCACGAAAATTGATCGACCCACCGCTAAATGCGTTAGGTAAGACCTTGGCGGCGCGTGGTGCGACCGCTGATGGCGTTACACTGACGGGTCTCGTTCTCGGTATTATAGCCGCAGCAATGATTGCGATTGGCCAACCGCTCCTAGCACTTATACCACTTCTCGCATCGCGAATTTCCGACGGATTAGACGGCGCCGTTGCACGCGCATCCAAGACCACAGATTTCGGAGGTTACCTCGATATCACGTGCGATTTTCTGTTTTATGGCGCTATTCCATTCGCTTTCGTAGTGCTGGACCCGTCTGCAAACGCTATCGCGGGCGCGTTCTTGTTGATGAGCTTCTATTTCAACGGAACCAGCTTTCTAGGTTACGCAATCCTTGCGGAAAAGCGCGGGCTAGAAACATCCGCGCAAGGTGTAAAATCCCTCTATTTCTCCAACGGGCTTTTGGAGGGCACGGAAACCATTGGGTTCTTTGTCCTGCTTTGCCTGTTCCCGACATCTTTTGCGGTTCTCGCTTGGATATTCGGGTTGTTGTGTTTTGCCACAGCAACGCTTCGCCTCTTCGCCGCTCGGCGCGTTTTTACAATGAAGGAAGACTAATGAAATACCTCGCTCTGGTTGCTGCATTTGCGGCCCCTACTTTCGCATTTGCCAACCCTGATCTGTCAGATTGGGACGCCGTTACAATCGAGGCAAACGGCCAAACAGTTTATTGGAACGCTTGGGGTGGCTCGACCACCACAAACGACTTCATCTCGTGGGTCGGTGATCGCGTGATGGAAGACTACGGCGTGACGCTGGAACATGTAAAACTAACTGACACCGCAGATGCCGTGACCCGCGTGTTGAGCGAAAAACAAGCAGGCGAAGACGATGATGGTGCGATCGATATGATCTGGATCAACGGGTCCAACTTCGCCGCTATGAAAGACGCTGAATTGTTGTTTGGGCCGTTTGCTGAACAACTTCCAAACTGGGCTGTGGTCGATAGCGAAGGCAAGACCGTTCAAACTGACTTTACTGTTCCGGTTGAAGGGTACGAATCTCCGTGGGCGATGGCGCAGGTCGTATTCATGTATGACACCGCCGACATGGAACCACAGCCCGACATGGCCGCTATTCTTGAATGGTCCAACGCCAACCCAGGCCGTTTCACCTACCCCCAACCACCTGATTTCCTCGGGACAACTTTCCTGAAGCAGGCGCTCGTTGATCTGTTGGATGATCCTGCTGTTTTGCAAACCGAAGCAACGGACGAGAACTACGCTGAAGTGACTGCGCCTTTGTGGGATTACCTCGATGCACTTACTCCGACGTTGTGGCGCGAAGGCCGCGCATACCCAGCAACCGGCCCAGCGCAATTGCAGCTGATTGCAGATGGTGAAGTTGATCTTGCGATTTCTTTCAGCCCGGGTGAGGCAACAGCCGCAATCGCCAACGACCAACTCCCAGATACAGTGCGCACTTTCGTTCTTGATGGTGGGACTATCGGCAATGCTTCATTCGTGGCGGTTCCCTACAACTCTGGTTCGGCCGCCGGTGCCATGGTCGTCGCGAATTTCTTAATGTCCCCTGAAGCGCAAGCACGAGCTCAGGACCCTAATGTGTTGGGCTATGGAACCGTGCTGAACATGGATGCACTAACAACTGACGATCGCGCAGTATTTGATGCGCTCGAACTGGGTATCGCTACACTTTCACCCGCTGAATTAGGCTCTGTTCAGGCAGAACCACACCCAAGCTGGATGACTCGCATTGCGGATGATTGGGCAGAACGATACGGCGCTGGGCAATAATCTGACGGCAGGGGGCGTTTCACGTGTTACGGTTCCTGCCTGCACTTACTTTACTGGCAATGTTGGGGCCCGTTGTTGCGGGTCTTTGGGGGACACTGCTTCCAGCATTTGGGCATTTGCCTTCTGCGGGTCTGCACGGCCCATCCTTAGATCCATTCCGCAACTTGTTTGCTTGGGGCGGCCTAGCCGACGCTGCGCGCCTATCTCTAACGACTGGACTGGTAGCAACTGCGCTTTCATTGGGAATCGTCGCTCTCATTTCGGCCAGCTGGTCGGGCACCAAGGCTTTTCGGGTGCTCGAACGCCTGCTTTCACCGCTCCTGTCTGTTCCGCACGCAGCAGCCGCATTTGGTCTCGCGTTTCTCATTGCACCGTCTGGCTGGGTCGCGCGCCTGCTTTCACCCGCTTTAACAGGCTGGGAACGACCACCAGACTTTCTGATCCTACAGGACCCTCTTGGCCTCGCCATGATCGCAGGACTAGTCGTAAAAGAAGTCCCTTTCCTCTTGCTCATGACAATCGCCGCGATTGGGCAGGCACAACCGCGTAGATCGCTCCTTGTGGCACAGTCTCTCGGGTATGGGAGGGTAACCGGCTGGCTGAAGACGGTGTTCCCGCGCGTCTATAGCCAAATCCGGCTACCGGTTTATGTCGTCATCGCCTACTCAATGAGCGTCGTAGACGTTGCACTTATTCTTGGCCCGACAACGCCACCAACTTTATCCGTCCAGATCGTAAAGTGGATGAGCGATCCTGATCTTTCGATGCGCTTAACCGGCGCCGCTGCTGCACTCTTGCAGCTCGCGCTTGTCATCGGTGTGTTATTCTTTTGGTGGTTGGGAGAGCGCTTTGTTGCACACTTCGGGAGTCTCTGGATCATGTCCGGTAGACGGGGACAGTATGACACACCAATTCGCATGTTTTCCCTTGGTTTAGGCTCTATCTGTGCATTGGCAGTCTTCTTAGGAATCGCCAGCCTATTGGTTTGGTCCCTTGCGGCTTTCTGGAGCTTTCCAAACGTTCTACCAGATGAATTCACTTGGCGGACATGGAGTAAACACGGGCCTGACGCCTTCGCTACGTTCGGTGAAACCTTCTTAATCGCAGGCATCGCGGTGCTTCTAGCGCTCATCTTAGTTCTTGGCTGTCTTGAGGCAGAGCATCGCAGTGGAAGGCCGCTCTCCCGTCGTGGACTTTGGATGCTCTATTTGCCGTTGCTGGTCCCACAGACTGCTTTCCTACCCGGCTTGCAAACACTCCTTCTGAGTATTGGTGCCGATGTTGGGCGTATCCCCGTCATTTTTGCGCATTTGGTGTTCGTTCTGCCCTACGTGTTTCTCTCACTTGGAGACCCTTGGCGCGCATGGGACGCTCGCAATGCTATTGTCGCTGGCGCACTCGGCGCTCGCCCTTGGGCTATCTTCTGGCGCGTGCGCGTACCGATGTTGTTACGTCCGATCTTGATCGCAACAGCAGTTGGAATTGCCGTTTCAGTCGGCCAGTATCTACCGACACTCCTAGTAGGTGGAGGTCGGGTCTCTACTCTAACAACCGAAGCAGTCGCGCTCGCTTCCGGTGGCGACCGGCGTGCAGTTGGCGTTTACGGATTGGCCCAAACTTTGGCCGCCTTAGTACCGTTCACGCTTGCCATTGTCGTTCCCGCGGTCTTGTGGCGCAATCGAAGGAATTTGCATGAATAAGAGCCTAAACCTGCAAGAAGTGTGCATTCTTAGGGATGGCGCGCCACTTATTGAAGTCGATCATACCATCCATGCCGGTGAGGTGCTTTCTGTTATGGGGCCGTCAGGTGTAGGTAAATCCACCTTGTTGTCCTTCATCACGGGTACGCTTCCGTCGGCTTTTAAAGGAATGGGGCGGGTTCTTTTGGATGGTTCTGACATTACTCAGAAACCACCTCATGCACGTCATGTCGGGATCCTTTTTCAGGATGATCTACTGTTCCCACACATGTCCGTTGGTGCGAATCTTGCGTTTGGGATGCACCCCGGCGGGAGCAAGTCTGAGAAACGCGCAAAAATCGATGCAAGTTTGCGGGATGTTGGTCTTGAAGGTTTCGCGGATCGCGATCCAGCAACATTATCCGGCGGTCAGAAGGCGCGTGTTGCGCTCATGCGGATGCTTCTTTCAAATCCGCGTGCTTTACTGCTGGACGAAGCTTTTTCCCGTCTTGATGCGGATTTACGCGCCCAAGTAAGGGATCTGGTCTTTCGAACAGCACGTGAACGAGAATTGCCTGTGTTGATGGTCACCCATGATGCGGAGGATGCGAAGGCAGCAGGCGGCGAGATTATTGAATTGAAAGACTTAAGGGCCTGTTAGTCCTTAAATTGTCGCCCTAGGAACAGCGCAACTCCTGCGGAACAGTAGCTTGGCGACAACGAACGAGGAACCAATGGCGCACCTTCTAGGCATTGATACTGGTGGCACGTACACAGATGCAGTTCTGCTAGACGATGAAACCGACACGATCGTTGCTCGTGCGAAGTCGCTTACTACCCGACCGGACCTTGCCTTAGGTATCGGCGCGGCAATTGATGCCGTTTTGAAGGAAAGCAAACTGGCTGCGAGCGCCATTTCGATGGTATCTCTTTCGACCACACTCGCAACCAATGCCCTTGTTGAAGGACAAGGTGGGCGTGTCGCCCTTGTTTTTATCGGTTTCGACGACGCCGAACTCGAAAAAGCGGACCTCTCTGATGCGTTGAATGGTGACCCTGTCGTAATTGTCGAAGGCGGGCATTCCCATTCGGGAGCTGAAACTTCGCCACTCGATGTAGCTGCACTTTCTGGTGCATTAGCGTCTATTTCGGTGCCAGTTTCGGGTGTTGCGATCGCTTCGAGATTCGCCACGCGCAATTCCGCCCATGAAATCGCCGCACGGGATGTCGTTCGCGAAGTTCTCGATGTTCCCGTCACCTGTTCTCATGAGCTGAGTGCAGCACTTGGCGGACCAAAGCGGGCGTTGACCGCGGTTTTGAATGCTCGTCTGGTTGGATTGATCGCCGGATTGATTTCCGCGACAGAACATCACGTCTCTTCGCGGGGCATTAATGCTCGCTTGATGGTCGTTCGCGGTGACGGCGCCCTGATTTCAGCGGACCTCGCGCGGGAACGACCTATCGAAACGATACTTAGTGGTCCCGCTGCCAGTATTGCCGGTGCGCAGTGGCTAACAGGCGCGCAGAACGCGCTGGTCAGCGATATTGGCGGGACCACGACCGACGTCTGCATCCTCAGGGACGGTTTGCCCAAAATTGACCCGCAAGGTGCCAAAGTCGGTAAATATCGCACAATGGTCGAAGCCGTTGCGATGCGGACATTTGGTTTGGGCGGAGATAGCGCCGTTTCTGTCGTTGCAGGCTTGAAGCCTAGTCTTCGACTTGGCCCGCGTCGTGTGATGCCGCTGTCTTTGTTTGCGGATGCTTACCCCGAGATTGCACACCCAGCATTGGACAGCGCATTGGCGCTTGAAAATCCGCCGTTGGAGGCAATTCAGTTCGTAATTGCCCAGTTTCGAGAATTGCCCAGCGGCTTGGACACACGTGAATCTGTGGTTGCATCGCGTCTTCTGAAAGGCCCAACGCGTTGGGCCGACGCCGTTCAAAGCCGCAACGAGGAACCGGCCCTTTCTCGGCTCGTACAACGTGGTCTGGTTATGTTGGTGGGCCTTACACCATCTGATGCCAGCCACGCATTGGCTCTAATGAGTGATTGGGACGCTGAGGCCGCATCCAAGGGGTTGTCCCTTCTTGCGAAACAACGATCTGGAACTGGTGATCGGCTTTCAACCGGGCCAATTTCTTTGGCGCGGAGGATTATTGATCAACTCACGAAACAGACGAGTTTGGCTTTGTTGGAGACTGCTTTTGCAGACGAGGGCTGGGATCAGGCATCTGTTCTAGCGCAACATTCGCTTGTTCAAATTGGGTTAACCAATCACGCCAACATTGCGCGCGTGAATGTCGGGCTGGCACTGCCCGTCATTGGCCTTGGGGCGTCTGCCCACGCCTATTACGCCGCTGTTGGAGAGCGCCTTATGTGCGAAACTATATTGCCAGATGATGGCGGCGTTGCGAATGCGATTGGCGCTGTTGTTGGACAGGTCTCTATTCATGCAGAAGGATCCGTAACCAGTGGCGGAGAAGGCGCGTTTCGCGTTCACCTTCCTGACGGCCCCGTTCAGTTTGGTGACAAGGAAACGGCGCTGGAAGAGTTGCGTAAAACACTCACAACTCAGGCAACGGAGAAAGCAAAGGCCAGTGGCGTCGATGAAATCCGCATTACTGAAAACCTCGACCTGCGAGAAGCGCAGATCGAGGCTCAAACGATGTTCATTGAGGCGAACCTGCGCATCACTGCCCGAGGGCGTCCGCGCATTACAAGCTAGTTATTCAGCCGAACGACGCGGAAGTACCCAATCAGGCCGGATGAAATGACATGTGTACCCATTTGGAATCCGTTCCAGATAGTCCTGATGTTCCGGTTCAGCTTCCCAGAACTCAGCTACAGGTGCCAATTCAGTCACGACTTTTGCGGGCCACAAGCCCGACGCATCCACATCTTTGATCGTATCTTCAGCAACGGACTTCTGATCCTCGTCGACATAATAAATTGCCGAGCGGTATGACATGCCTCGGTCGTTCCCTTGGCGGTTTTCTGTTGTCGGATCATGAATTTGGAAGAAAAACTCCAGAATGCGGCGATAGGTGATAACCGCAGGATCGAACAGTATCTCGATTCCCTCAGCGTGTGTTCCGTGATCGCGATACGTCGCGTTAGGAACATCGCCACCTGTATACCCAACACGTGTTGAGCCAACGCCGGAAAGCTTTCGGATCAAGTCTTCCATACCCCAGAAACACCCGCCTGCCAGAACTGCGCGTTCGGTCATTAAACGTCCTCCACTTGATCTAAGTATTCACCATAACCTTCGGCTTCCATGTCCGCTTTAGCGATAAAGCGCAGAGACGCCCCGTTGATGCAATACCGAAGCCCGCCTCGATCAGCGGGGCCATCTGGAAACACATGCCCGAGGTGGCTGTCACCGTGGGTTGAACGCACTTCGGTTCGCACCATTCCAAGCGTCGTGTCAGTTTGTTCGTTCATATTTTCGGTTTCAATTGGTTTGGTAAAACTTGGCCAACCGCACCCAGACTCATACTTGTCTGACGATGCAAACAAAGGTTCGCCAGAAACGATATCGACATAAATTCCGACGTCTTTGTTGTCCAAGTATGCCCCCGTCCAAGGACGTTCAGTCCCACTTTCTTGCGTTACTCGAAACTGTTCTGGCGTCAGGGTTGCGATGACGTCTGGGTTTTTGTCGTACTTAGCCATGTGAAGTGCCCCTTATCCTTGGTTAGGCCTATGATATGGGATGCAAACACAAGATTGCCAGCTTCCTTATAGGGCCAGTAGTTGTCGGCGAAGGCTTCAAGCTGCACTTCGAGATCGCCGGACAGGAAATAGTTTTCCAGAAAGATGCGGTTCTTTAGGGTCTGATGCCAACGTCTCCAGTGCTCGGCAGTGAACCCATAGGTGCTGACGTCAGACAAACAGCCCAACGGCACTGTTGGTGCCGACCGGCGGGTGCGGTGAGTGGGATAGACCCAGCGCTGACTTATACGACCCCGACGGATTGGTCGCATTCTGCGTTGCAATGGAAGGCTGCACGCCGGACAATACGGAACTGCACAAGTTGGAGTGCCACATCAACGATGCTGCCTTTGCTGATAAGGCTTTGGAAATATTCGATGACTGGGTGGCCCCGTGGAATTGTAAGGAAGCCGTAAACGATGCCTGCAAAAAACATCCTCTACATCATGTTTGACCAGTTGCGGTATGATTACCTCAGCTGCACTGGGCATCCGCACCTTAAGACACCCCATTTGGATAAACTTGCGTCCAAAGGTGTGCGGTTTTCCCATTGTTATGTGCAGTCACCGATCTGCGGCCCCTCGCGGATGAGCAGCTACACTGGGCGCTATGTCCATTCCCACGGGTCGGCGTGGAACAACTTCCCGCTGAAGGTCGGCGAACAGACCATGGGTGACCATCTGCGAGAACGGGGCATGGATTGCTGGCTAGTGGGCAAGACCCATATGCAGGTCGATCAGGCTGGCATGGACCGGCTTGGTATTACGGTTGATAGCGTGATCGGCGCGCGGGTTTCTGAATGCGGGTTCGATGTGTTCGAACGCGACGATGGATTGTGGGGCGAGGGCCCGGCGGGAACCTACGGCAAAAAGCCGTCGCCCTATAATGCCTACCTGAAATCCAAAGGGTATGAGGCAGAAAATCCCTGGCTCCATAATGCCAACGCAGGCGTGGACGAGAGCGGCGAAATTGCATCTGGCTGGTTTATGCACAACGCCGACAAAGCCGCGAACATCGCCGAAGAAGACAGCGAGACACCGTGGTTGACTGGCCGCGCGATGGATTTTATCAGCCAGAAAAGAAGCGAAGGTGCACGTCCTTGGCTGTGCCACGTCTCCTATATCAAGCCGCACTGGCCCTACATCGTACCTGCGCCTTATCACAATATGTTTGGCCCAGATGATGTGATCCCCGTGGTTCGTAGCGATGCAGAGAAAACTGCGCCGCATCCCGTCTACGGCGCATTCATGCAAGGCGAAGTCTGTCAGACGTTTAGCCGTGACGAGGTGCGCAATACAGTGCTGCCCGCCTATATGGGCCTTATCAAACAGGCCGATGATCAAATGGGTCGCCTCTTTGACTGGCTTCAGGCCGAAGGGCATATGGAGGACACGATGATTGTCGTGACCTCGGATCATGGCGACTATATGGGCGACCATTGGATGGGTGAGAAAGACCTGTTTCACGACCCGTCTGTGCGCGTCCCCCTCATCATCTACGACCCTTCCGCAGAGGCAGATGCCACACGCGGTACGGTTTGCGATGCACTGGTCGAGAGTATCGATTTGGCCGCGACATTTATCGATATGGCAGGCGAGATTCCCGACCACATCATCGAAGGGCGATCATTGCGCCCCTTCATCACGGGTGAACCCCCAAAGGTTTGGCGCGACTTCGCGGTGAGCGAGTATGATTACTCCGCAACCCCAGAGGCGGACTTGCTGGAAGTCACCCCAAAACAAGCGCGGCTATTCATGTTGGTCGATCACGACTGGAAATGTGTGTTCGCCGATGGCGGATTTCGACCGATGTTGTTCAACCTGAAAGACGACCCTGATGAATTGGTCGATCTAGGAGGCAATCCTGATTACGAACCCGTCATCGAGACGTTCCAACACCGGTTGTCAGAATGGGCGCGGCGGCCTTCTCAGCGGACAACGATGTCGAATGAGCAATTGATAAACTCCCGCGGTAAGTCCCCGGACCAAGTGGGCCTTTTCATTGGGGTTTGGCACGAAGACGACAAACCTGCGGACACGACGGCCAAAGCGCAGGGCAAATCCTAGATCGCTTGCGCGAGGCAGCAGGCGTTATCGATGAAGCGTCGATTGCGTTCTTTCGATCCTGCCTCATCCATGCGGGAAACGGTCCGACGTATGGCCCTTTAGACTGACCAAGGTCAAGGAACCCGACCGAATAGAAGAACCTTGGCGCCATTTGAACCGATGAGAGGGTAGAGCGGGGCGAGAACGGTTGCTATCGGCACGAACTCGGCCAAAGCCGCACAGGTCCAAATCAAAACGCCCTGACGAGTGGTCAGGGCGTTTGTGGTTGTTGCTGTTAAAGTACCTGTTTGATCAATTGTTGCGTCTATCAACGAACGACATAAACAGAACACGTTGAATGTCGAACAACGCGCGCGGCATTTGGGCCAAGCAGGTAATCTTTAAAATCAGGGCGGTGTGCACCGATCACGATTAGGTCCGCGCCCGCAAGTTTTGCAGCTTTCAGAACTTCTTCGTAAGCGGAGCCCACGGCAACGATATGGCGAACAGACTTGTTAGCCTCTTCTCCGATCACTTTTGCCACGGAGTCGCTTAGTAGTTTCGCAGCCCCATCCCGTGCGGTTTTCACGTGATGCTCTTCGAAATAGGCGCCAACCAAGGAAGCCCCGAAGTCTGGAACCACAGTGATCACATCCAACTGTGCGTTTTCCAAATCAGCCAATTGCTTGGCCGCCTTCAACACCTTGGATTCATCGTCGGGGCGGTTGATATCAACGGCACATAGAACAATCGAAGTCATGCGGTTTCTCCTTCGCGGACTGGGACGGCGCGGCGTGACTGCAGCAGCGCGATTAAGGCCAGCAACAAGAGCGCCGGAATGAAGATCAACTCTTTGGGGAGTTGGTCCGCCGTTGCTTGGACGCTAGCGATTTGAACAGGATCGTCGCCATAGAAGTCGAAGGAATCCAGCGCGTCACCAAGTGTAGTGCCGAACATTGGTTCGTCCAGACGTTGGACATCGCCTTCAGGTACGATCATGAAACCAAGCGCATCAAGGCGTGCATCGGCACCTTCAACATCTGGCACAGTCAGTGGCACGGTTAGCTCTTTGACTGCGAGCGTGTCGAAGTCTGGACCAGAGATCACCGCGCGCAACTGGCTGCCCGGTTCCGCTGACGCCAATGCCTCAGAGAAGGCAGCCGGTTCGATTGCGTCGAACGGTGACTGTATCTGGTTCATGAAGAACCCCGGGCGGAACAGTGCGAAAGCAATTGCCAATAACGCAACCGTTTCCCAAATGCGGTTTCGTGTCAGGAACCAATTCATCGTCGCCGCCGTGAACACCAGAATACCGATGGTCGCGGTGATGAAGACAATTATGCCTTGGGTTAATGTCACATCAATCAACAGCAGATCGGTGTTGAAGATGAACACGAAGGGCAGTGCGACGGTTCTTAGGCTGTAGAAGAACGCTGTGAAACCGGTGCGGATCGCATCCCCACCCGACACAGCAGCTGCCGCGAAGCTGGCTAGACCAACGGGCGGCGTTACATCCGCCATGATGCCGAAATAGAACACGAAGAGGTGGATCGCAATGAGTGGAACAACGAGGCCCGATTGCGCGCCCAGCTCCTGCACAACGGCGACCATTAGTGATGACACAACAATGTAGTTCGCTGTTGTCGGTAGCCCCATGCCAAGAATAAGCGACAGGATCGCCACGAAGATCAGCATCAGGATCAGGTTGCCGCCGGACAAGAATTCAACAAAGTCGGCCATAACTTGCCCGATACCTGTCAAGGATACGGTGCCCACAATGATGCCAGCAGTGGCTGTTGCTAGGCCGATCCCAATCATGTTGCGGGCGCCATCGATCATGCCATCAACAAGGTCCTTCAATCCTTCACGCAAACGACTAATCGCATTACTCTCTCCGCGGAAGACCGCCTTGAGGGTCTTCTGCGTTAGCAAGATGCCGAACAACAGGAACGTCGCCCAGAAGGCTGACAGACCTGGTGACTTACGTTCGATCATCAGGAAGTAAACCAGAACGATAATCGGCAGGAGATAGTAGAGACCGGATTTGTAGATTTTCGCCACGTCGGGCAGTTCTACAACTTCAGCGTTTGGATCGTCGGGTTCCAGATCAGGGATCTGCGCCGCTAGATAAACCAACCCGACGTAGATCACGCCCAGAAGGATCGACAAGATCAGACCAGAGCCCGCAGGAAAGAGCGATACGATCCAGCCGACAGGATATTGCGTTGCATAACACAGCAGCGCGAAACCAGCGAAGAAGCCGAACATACCCAGTACGGTATTGAACAGGTTCACCACCTTGTTGCCGATTGTCGGCATGTTGTTCTTCACCGCTTCAAGGTGAACGATGTAGACCAAAGCGATGTAGGAGATGATCGCAGGTAGAAACGCGTGGGTGATGACCTCGACATAGGAAATGCCGACGTATTCAACCATTAGGAACGCGGCTGCGCCCATAACAGGCGGCATTATCTGACCGTTGACCGATGAGGCAACTTCGACCGAACCGGCTTTCTCAGCGCTGAAACCAACCCGTTTCATCAGTGGGATGGTAAATGTGCCTGTCGTTACAACGTTGGCAATCGATGAGCCTGAAATCAGGCCCGTGGCGGCAGAACCGACAACCGCCGCTTTCGCCGGACCACCGCGTAGGTGGCCGAGCGCGCCGAACGCCATCTTGATAAAATAGTTACCGGCACCCGCTTTATCCAAAAGCGCGCCGAACAACACGAACAGGAACACAAACTTCGTCGAGACCCCGAGCGCGATGCCAAAGACCCCTTCAGATGTGATCCACATATGGCTCATGGCTTTGCGCAAAGATGCACCAGCCCAACGGATCTGGTCAGGCACTGCCTCGGAAGAGCCGAAGAAGACGTAGAACAAGAAGACAATAGCAAGGAGCACCATCACCGGACCCAACACGCGGTAGGAGGCGATGAAGAGGAGGATTAGGCCCGCAAGCGCGAAATAAGCATCGCTCGCGTCGGCCAAGCCGCCATTCTGGACGATTTTTTCATAGAAGAAATAGCCGTAGAGCGCCAGAAACGCACCAGCGATCCCCAAGGCCCAGTCGTAGTATGGAATACGGTCACGCGGACTCGACTTGAACAGCGGATAGGCCATCGCTGCAAGGAACACCGCAAACGCCAAATGGATCTGGCGCGAGTTGTTAATGAGGTCACCGGGCAGCACGTAGGGCGCTACGGGTGAGGCCAGAAGGACCTGAAAAATAGACCAGATCAAGGCCACGGCGGCAATGAATAGGCCAACAGCCCCGGTTGGGCTGCGCGCGCCACTGTCACTGGCCGCAACCAGTTCCTGTAACTCTTCTTCGCTAAGCGCGGTGCTTTCTTTCTGTGACATTTGTCCCCCTGCAGCCGGTTATCCGGCTTTGCTGTATAACTGGGCGTCTCGCCCTTTGGGCTGAAACGCGGTCGTCGGGGGCGTTGGTCGCCCCCGACAGTTTTACGGTATTAGTTCACACCAGATCGCTTACTCGATCCAGCCCTGCTCGCGGTAGTAGCGCTCAGCACCAGGGTGCAGCGGCGCGGACAGACCAGCAGATGCCATTTCCTCAGGTACGAGGTTGGCGAATGCTGGGTGCAGGCCAGTGAAGTCATCGAAGTTTTCGAAGACAGCGCTGACGAGCGTGTAGACCACGTCTTCGGATACATCCGCAGACGTTACGAAGGTCGCGCCAACACCGAAGGTCATCGTGTCAGCATCGTTGCCCCGATACATGCCGCCTGGGATAGTCGCAGTGCGGTAGAAGGAGTTGTCGTCAACCAGTCCGGTGACAACATCGCCTGACACTTCAACCAGAACGGAATCACAGGCTGTTGTTGCTTCCTGAATAGAACCGGAAGGGTGGCCAACAGTGTAAACCATCGCGTCAATCTGGTTGTCGCAAAGGGCAGCGGACTGCTCTGATGCTTTCAGTTCTGTTGCAAGAGCGAAGTCATCAGTTGTCCAGCCAAGGGCTTCCATCAGAACTTCCATTGTGCCGCGCTGGCCGGAACCCGGGTTGCCGATGTTTACACGCTTGCCTTCTAGATCGGCAATCGTTGTGATGCCGCTGTCAGCACGCGCGACAACAGTAAAGGGTTCTGGGTGCACAGAGAATACGGCCCGCAGACCTTCAAATGGGCCGCTCTCTTCGAAGCGGGATGTGCCGTTGTATGCGTGATATTGCCAGTCAGACTGGGCAACACCAAATTCCAGCTCGCCTTCGCGAATTGTGTTGATGTTGTAGACCGAACCACCTGTGGATTCGACCGAGCAACGCACGCCGTGATCGCGACGGCCTTTGTTGACGAGACGGCAAATCGCGCCACCTGTTGGATAGTACACGCCGGTGACACCGCCGGTACCAATTGTAATGAACTCTTCTGCATAAGCAGCCGGGGCCATCATAGCGGTTGTTACTGCAGCAACTGCCGTAAGTTTAAGTTTAGCGAACATATTCATCTCCCTTGATTGAATGTTCTTGGTCGTTCAAAGGTCCCAGACTTCTGCCAGAACCCGGTTTGCACCCTCCACCTCGGCGATCCTTGCGCGTGCTGCCGGTCCTGACCGGCTCACCAGAACCCCAATCAGGGATTCGACAAGAAATATCGTTACGACGTAGGAGGAATAGAAATGCGGGCTGTCCGTTGGCACAATGAAACGCACAGCCGCGTGTTTCAGTGCCGGACAGCTGTGCGTGTCGGTGATTAGGACAACATAAACGCCCTGTTGTTGCGCCCGTTCCGCTGCTCTGATGGCGCGGCCCGAGAACGGAGGCTTGGTCACGATGATCAATACATCACGTTCGTCTAGGCCCGTGATAGCTGCCCCTAACGATGATCCCATCCGACCTGCCATAACCCAGTTGTCAGCGCAGAAATTCGCCATATAGGACAGATACT
>Ga0209121_10003448_pt1 | contig 15325 bp, 12 predicted proteins | sample Cruoilmetagenom3_FD_187292 | JGI IMG/M metagenome (GOLD analysis project Ga0209121, IMG submission 187292) | Oil polluted marine microbial communities from Coal Oil Point, Santa Barbara, California, USA - Sample 3 (SPAdes) (version 2) | ecosystem: Environmental > Aquatic > Marine > Oil seeps ...
CTGGAATATTGTGAATATGAAAATCTAAACTGGGATTCGAACCTGTTTTTACTGGTAAAAATTATAAAAAAAAAATCGCTGAGGGAGGGATTCGAACCCGTATTTACTGGTAAAAACTAGGATTTTAAGAGAGAAAAAGAAAGAAAAGATAAAAAACATTTATTTATGTTAATCTAGGGGTGAATTCTTGGATGAATTGGTGGGAGGGAATTGTAACCCTTATCCTTTAAAAACTCCTAAATGATTAGGATTGTGGAAGTGGAGGAAAAAATTTCTCCAGTAGATAACAAAAAATAGAGGATGCTATTAGTAAACAGCAACAAAAAAAATTGGGATTATCATACTAAGATGCTTCAGCTTGGTAATACCCAAATAGAATATATAAACAACATATTTTCATATAATAAGATATTTTTTGGTTATCGTTATTATAACAAAGCTATTTATTGCAATAAAGAAAAAATAGACAGCATGGATATAATAAATAGAGAAATTATAGATAAAAAAATCATCAATATACTAAAAAAATTTGAACGAGTTAAGAATCGGGTGATCTAGTTAATGGAACAAAAAAAGTACGTAATGGATCATTGTCAAGAGCTTGCAGAACTTCTCGATATAGAGTACGGCTCCCCCCATCATAACAACAAGAAAGATCCGCTAGATGAACTAATCTTTATTCTCTTGTCCCGTAGAACCCGAGGAGTTGGATACGAAAGTACATACAATGAATTGAAATCAAAATATGGAACTTGGGAGAAAGTTGCCACTGCCCCTAAAAAAGATGTTTTAAAAATCATTGAAAAGGCCGGTCTTGGGCCTAAACGGGTTGATGAAATTCAAGAAAATCTCAGAGAAATAAATAAGAAATTCGGTAAATATTCTCTTGATAGATTACATAGGTTGAATAAAAAATTATTATTCGACTACTTGGCATCCCTCCGTGGAGTGGGACCTAAGAGTGCCTACTGCATAATGATGTATTCACTTGGCAAAGATGTATTTCCCGTGGACACTCACGTTAATCGTATATGCCAAAGGCTGGGGATAATCGAAGAGGGACTAGATCATAAAAAAGGGCAGGAACTCCTTGCAGAAATGTTCCCAAAACGATTGAGATACAGCCTTCACGTTAATATGCTATCACATGGACGAAAGGTGTGTTTAACCAGAAAGCCAAAGTGCGATATCTGTATTATCTCTGGTTTTTGTGCATATCCTAGAAAACAGGCCGAGTGCCCAAAGCCTAACCGATTTATCGACTTGTTTGCTGGTGCCGGTGGAATGAGCTTGGGTTTCGAGAATGCGGGATTCTCACTCTATGCTGCAATTGAAAAAAACGCGAAGGCTAGTTCGACATTTTTATATAACAGGCCTTACCTCAATGCTAAATCGGTATACAATGTTGATATTAGATTACCATTTAATCCAAATCGGTTCAAAAGGAAAGGGGTGAAATTAATTGTTGCAGGGCCTCCCTGCCAAGACTTCTCTGGAGCTAAACAGAATCATCTAAAAAAACAGCATGGCAAGGAACTTTACAAAGAGGTTCTGCGTTTCGTAAAGTTTATCAAACCAAAGTTTGTAGTCATAGAAAATGTTCCTGGAATGGCACACAAAGTAAATGAGGAATACGTCAAACGGGTAGAAAACGGCCTCAGAAGGTCAGGATACGAGGTCAAATCGGGCTTTATCAATGCTAACAGGTACAGAATTCCCCAGAGAAGAAACAGGTTATTTTTTATTGCACGTAGAGTTTACAACGGCCGAAAACATAGTGCAATGGAGGCCGTTGAAAGGGTATGGGATAAAATCCGGTCCGCTGAATCAAAGGAAAATATATCGTTTAGAGAAGGAGTATCGGGCCTACCTTCTCTTTTCCCTGGAGAGGGTGCAGACATTCTTCAAAAAGGAAACAGGGGAAGAGTTTCTACCTATGCAACAGATATGGGTTACAATGGAGGACCGATTTTCAACCATATTGCAAGGAAGCATAACTCCCGCGATTTGGAAGCTTATGCCTTGATGAAAGAAGGCGATGACGCTATTGATTTGTACTCAAAGAGACCCGACTTGATGACTTATTCAATAGGAAATTTCCATACGAAATACTTTAAAATAATAAATGATGAGCCATCTCCTACCATTCCTGCTCATCTTCGCAAAGATGCCAATTCCTTTATCCACCCTCGGGATAACCGTGGAATCACGCCTAGAGAGGCTGCTAGATTGCAGTCATTCCCCGACAGCTATCGTTTTTTGGGTTCTTTTGGTCTCCAGTTTGAGCAAATAGGGAATGCTGTTCCTCCCCGTTTGGCCGAAGTAATAGGAAGAGCCATTATGACTGAGATTCACGAAGCGAAGGGAGGCAAACAGAATGGGTAGATATGAGAATCTCCCGCCTAGAGCAGATGCAATGGTGGCTTCTATGCGGGCAATGGGTTATGATCTTTCGATGGCAATTGCTGATCTAATCGACAATAGTATTTTTGCGAATGCCAATAATATCTGGATAAAGTATCACTGGGAATTTTCTAACTCTTGGATCTATATTCTTGATGACGGTCATGGAATGAGCGAAGATAAACTCAAGGAGGCAATGCGGCTTGGAAGTCAAAGTCCTAGCGACGAAAGAGACCCCAAAGATTTGGGGCGATTCGGCTTGGGGTTGAAAACGGCATCCTTTTCCCAATGCAGAATACTGACTGTTTGTACAAAAACGCAAGATGGTGAAAAGTCACTCAGATGCTGGAATCTTGACCATGTGGGGAAAACCAAGAAATGGGAGCTGGATACAAAACCTCCGGATAATGCTGAACCCATTCTTGCCAAGCTTGATAATATGGACCAAGGAACCATGGTTTTATGGCAGGGCCTTGACAGAGTAATCGATATGGAAAATCCTGATGAGAAAGAAGGAATGGATACCTTTTACGGCAAATTTCTATCCGTAAAAAGATATCTTGAGATGGTTTTCCACAGATATCTTTCTCCTCCCACGAATTTGAAAATTACGCTTGGGGAGATTGAGTTGAAACCTTGGGATCCATATCTCAAAAATAACAGTTTCACGCAAGAACTTTCAGGAGAACGGTATGAGGATGGCACGGTCAGGATTGTGCCATTTGTCCTCCCTCATGTGTCGAAAAGAAACGATATTGAAAACTCTGTTGGTGCTGGACCCAAAGGATGGAATGCCCAACAAGGATTCTATCTCTACCGCAACAAAAGAATGATCGTTTCAGGTGGTTATTTGGATTACGATATTAAACCGGAAGAACACTACAAACTGGCCAGAATAATGGTAGATATCAACAATGAGATGGATCACGACTGGAGCATTGATGTTCGAAAGGCTGCGGCGAGACCTCCCGATAGACTCTGGGAAGAACTCGAAAAGATTGCAAAGGCAACAAGGAAAGTTGCCGCTGAGGTGTATCGGGCAAGGATGGGAACAGTTCAGGCAAGCAGAAGACGGGACATAAGCAATGTTTGGAAAAGGATGCGGAGAGGAGACAAAATTATTTACATTATCAATAAGGAAAATGAGGTTTTAAAGGAAATACTGGATGAAATAAACCCCTCTGCAAGCTGGACAAGAAAACTTTTTCATGTCATTGAAACAACGGTCCCCCACAGGCTGATTATCATGGATAATAGCGAACTTGAAGATTGTCATGTAGATCTGCCCTTAGAAATGAATAAGCCGACCAAGAATCTTATCGATATATGTGTTGATTTCTATAAAAAACACAGGAAAAACGGCCGGAAACATGAGCAAGCAATAGACCTCACATTGGCCATTGAACCTTTCAACACCCATCCATCTTATCGAGCAGCATTGGATTCATTAGATAGGGGGCGTGAAGTTAATGGATAAAATTCATGAAAGCATATTAAAAATGTCACATACGTACTTTGTCGATACAAATGTAACACCAGAGGCCATAAGAATTTACATTGAAGGGGTGAAATCCTTATATCCCCAAGCGGATTTGAATGAGGCTTGGCTCTTCAGGAAACTTGAGAGCCTTCATGCAGTAATCGTGGGCACACCGGATTTTCTTGATAGCAAAACTGACCATGAGGACTGGTTCAATCCCTCCACTAATACCCCTATACGGAGGGCTATTGATTGGCATTTCTGGGATCATTACAAAGAATATATGACAACTAGGAAGGGTTGGCCAAAAAATGTGGTTAATAGCATAGATAGTCTGTCGAGCGAGATTATATCGAGAATAGAAGATCCAACTCGGGACGGTGGATGGGATAGACGGGGGATGGTTATGGGAAGTGTTCAATCGGGGAAAACCGCGAATTATACAGCAGTGATAACCAAGGCAGCGGATGTAGGATACAAATTATTCATTGTGCTGGCTGGAGTGCACAACAGCCTTCGCAGCCAAACCCAGTCGCGTTTGAATGATGAATTTTTGGGATATGATATCGATAAGGTCCAAAGGTTGACTGGAAGCGAGAAAAGAATTGGGGTAAGAACTTTGTTCAAAGACCACAATATTGTCTATACGCTAACCAGCAGTGATGAAAAAGGAGATTTTAACAAAGTAGTTGCAAGCCAGAGTGGGGTCCCTCTTTCTCCAGATGGCCCACCTATTATTCTCGTTATAAAGAAAAACGTCAGTATTCTCCAAAATCTCATAAAATGGGTCCCCTCTATTGTTGGAACACGTGACTCAAATGGTCAATTACATATTTCAAACATCCCAACAATAGTAATAGACGATGAATGTGATCATGCATCAATCAATACAAAAAAACCCGAACGGGGAGAAGACGGGAATATAAACAAAGAATGGGATCCAACAACAACAAACAGGCGAATCAGGCAATTAATGAAAATGTTCGACAAAAGCGCCTATATTGGGTATACAGCTACTCCGTACGCGAATATTTTTATACACAAAGATGAAGAAACTCACCCAGCATATGGAGAGGATTTGTTTCCACGCAGCTTCATAATAAGTTTACCAGCCCCTAGCAATTATCTTGGCCCCGAGAAAGTATTTGGCCTAGATTATGATCCCGAACGGGATATTGAGGAAGTGGATCCCTTGCCACTGATACGCGTGATTGCAGACCATCAAGATGTTCTTCCAGATCGTCACAAAAAGGATTTCATAATGACGGACCTACCAGAAAGTATGAGATATGCTATAAAGTGTTTTCTTTTATGCTGTACCGCACGTGCAATTAGGCAAGAAGGAACTCCCCATAATTCGATGCTAATCCATGTGACAAGATTCACGGCTGTCCAGGGGTTGATTTACGAAATGGTTGAAACAGAACTTAAAAAACTGACAGCCAAGATTATGAGTGGAGAGAACTTGGATGATTTCAGAAAAATATGGGAAAAGGACTACCTTCCAACAACAAAAAAGATGAAAAATTATAATCCCCCTTTCCGTGATGCAACCGAACACAAATGGGAGGAAATAATGGAAAGGTTGCCACATACAACAAGGTATATCAAAGTCAAGGAAATTAATGGAACTTCCAGAGATTATCTGGATTATAGAGAAGCTGAAACAATAGCGAGTATTCGAGCTAAGAAAGGGGAAAATGTTCCTTGGGAAGAGCGCGGGTTGAGCGCTATTGTTATTGGGGGGGACAAGCTCTCACGTGGTTTGACTCTGGAGGGGCTATCTGTAAGCTATTATTTGAGAGCTTCACGCATGTATGATACTTTGATGCAGATGGGAAGATGGTTTGGTTACAGGGAGGGCTATTCGGATTTGTGCAGAATATTCACAACCGAGGAATTGTTATCTTGGTATCGTCATATTGCAGCTGCCACCTTGGAACTTAGGGAAGAAATTAATTATATGGCCTCCATTCACAAGACGCCTGAGGAATTTGGACTTAAAGTTAGGAGTCATCCCGGGAGGCTTGTTGTTACGTCTGCAGGGAAAAGTCGTAATGTTGAGAAAATCCAGGTTTCATATGATGGTAAAATTCAAGAGTCGATTAATTTTGATAGACGGTACACCAAAAACAATTTCTCAGCTCTAAAAAGATTATTAAAAGAAATCGGGCGCCCTCCTGATGAGAAACTAAGAGAAGAGTCACCTCGTTATCACTGGCGGAATATTCCACCTGAAACTGTAATCAATTTCCTAAGCAGATATAAACAGCAGGAAGACGCTCTGAGAACTGTTAAGTCGTCTGTTCTTGCTAAGTATATTGAAAGACAGAATAACAACGATGAATTGACAACATGGGATATTGTTATTGTGTCAAAACCGGACCCTGATTTGACGATCGAAGTCAATGGTTTTAGCGTGGGTTGTTCTTTAAGGACCCCATTTCCTCCAGGTACATTAACAACAGAGTCCTTTGCTATTAGGAGGTTGGTCAGTCCAGCCGATGAGTTGTTAGATTTAACTGATGAGGAAAAGGAAAGAGCTAGAGAGTATGACAGAGAAGTTGGTAAAGGCAAAACAGGAGATTTTAAACCTTCAGGGCCCAGTATCAGGCGGGCTAGACCCGAGACCAGAGGACTTTTATTAATATATCTACCATATGGAAATGATGAGAAGACAGGAAAAAGATATGGTGGGCAAAAAGACCCCGTTGTTGGTTTTGCTATAAGTTTTCCGCGCAGCGAGAAAGCAATTCCTATTGAATACTGGATCAATACTGTATATGCCGAAGATGAAGGAAGCGATCTTGAATGACAGGAAGGATTGAAGAAATAATTGAAGGCATATGGGTAAGCATTGAAGAAAAGATGAACCGAGGTGCTTACACAGATAAGAGAATCTATCAGAGATTGGACCTTGAAAGAGAAACCGATATACGCCTTGGCTTTGTAAAACCTGATGGTGTCAGGGAACTTCTAGTACAACTATCACCGACAGACAAGACAGATTTCTTTCCGCCCAAATGGGTCGGAATGAAATCAGAAATCATTTTGATGGATGCGCCAGAAAGAGGGACTAGGCATATTAGATTGTTCATGGATAAACCAGAGCACAGGGAGGTCTTCACAGTTGTTTGTTCAGATATCATAGATACTCTTCTCAAAGTTGTCAAGCCTGAACACAGGACTATTCAATTGCTTGCTTGTATGGAAAAATGGGGTCGATTCTTTCAAAAACATGGTATCGAAGGGTTATCTAATGAGGCACAGCGTGGCCTTTACGGAGAATTATATTGGTTATATAGACTTCTAACGGCAGGTATGGACAGAAATAAAGCAATGGAGTCATGGATGGGATGCCGAAGGGCATATCATGATTTCGAGCATAATGGAAAAATAATCGAGGTAAAAACAACGATTTCAAAAGAACCGCGCAGAGTCAGAATAAATAATGAGAAACAGTTGGACGACAGGGGATTCGCCAAATTGACTCTTTATGTATTAACACTGGATCCAACCCAGACTGGTGGCCAGCGCCTTCCAGATTTAGTTAAAAATATCCGTTCTGTGCTTTCTGGCTTCAATGATGCACGTGATATTTTCGAGCTATGCCTGCAGGATGCAGGTTACCTCGATTTGCATGACTCATTATATGATATGGGTTACAATGTAAGAAAAGAAGAAACATTCAAAGTGATGGATGGATTTCCTCGGATAATTGATTTACCCTCGGGTACTGGAGACATATCTTATTCCCTCGTCCTTTCGGCATGCCAACAGTTTATTGCCGACCCAGCCTCCGTTATAAGTGAGTTTATCAAGGGTGAAAGCCTTGGTTGATATCCCGAAAGCGTATGAACGTTTTCATTCAGATATTGCGGTATCCTCTCTAGGACAGGAAATGCTCCGAGAGCACATATTTGTCGAGGATGTCGGGGAGATTCTTGTTGAGGCGGGTGAACTTGATGATTTTGTTCGTGCATCCTACAAAGGGCATGGTTTGAAGGTAGATGGCTACTGTTTTGATGAAGAATTTAGTAATCTAAATCTTATTGTTTCTCATTGGAAAGATGAAAGAGATCTATCAAAGGCCAAGGTAACTAACACCATGGTCGACACAGAGTTCAAACGCTGCATAAATTTTTTTCAAAGGAGTAAATCAGGTCTTCATGAAAGAATTGAAATAGCCAATGAAGCACACGATCTCGCAAAGCTCATTTATGATCTTAGGGATGAGATAATTGGTGTTAGGATTCTTCTTATCTCGGACGGATTGACAGAAAAAAGAGCAGCCACTGTAGAGATTATCGATGATATAGAGATCAGGCTTGTTATCTGGGATATTGAAAGGATTCTTCAATTTATTGAAACCGGCGAGAAAGAAACAGTCGTTGTGGATTTCCTAGAAAATAATGGCAAGGCAATCCCTTGTGTAAGCAATGAAAACACTGGCGAATGTTATAGAACTTATCTTGCTTTCATCCCTGGCAAGACTCTCGCAGATATGTATTCTAGGTGGGGTACTAGGCTGCTTGACATGAATGTCCGTGTTTTCCTTTCAGCAAGGGGAAAGGTCAATCGTGGGATAAGGGAAACAATTATCAACGAACCCGATATGTTCTGTGCTTATAACAATGGCATAACTGTATTCTCAAGCAACCTTGAACTGGCAAACTCACCGGATGGGTCCCAAGAAATAATAAAGGCTCACAATTTCCAGATCGTGAATGGAGGACAGACAATTGCTTCCCTTTATCATACTAACAAAAAACAAAAAGCCGATCTCTCAGAAATCAACGTTCAGATGAAAATTGTTGTCATTGAAGATCCTGAAAAGATTGCCCTTCTTGTCCCCCGAATAAGCGAATATTCAAACACACAAAACAGGGTGAGCCTTGCAGACCTTGCAGCAAATGACCCACCGCATCCAGAACTTCATGAGATATCCAAACGCCTTATGGCCCCAGATCCCACAGGCGGGTCAAGGCAGACATATTGGTTCTATGAAAAAGCGCGTGGCAGCTACGAAGAAACCAAAAATCTTGAGGCTAGAACCCCCGCTAAGAGAAGGGAATACGAAGCAAAATATCCAAAATCACAAAGATTCGATAAGAGCATATTTGGCAAGGCGTGGAACACATACCTTAGAAAGCCGCATATCGTCAGTCTCGGGGCCCAGAAAAACTTTGCCAACTTTAATGTTTGGTTAAGGGAACAAGAAGATGAAGATTTCACTGAGTTTTTCAAGAAAACCGTGGCACTGGTGATGCTGTGGAAAAATGCGGAGCATGTTGTGCGTCGGCAGTCTTTCGAAGGTTACCGGCATAACATAGTTACTTATACTTTGGCTTGGTTTTTCGAGCTTATCGACTGCAAAATAGATCTTGATCGCCTGTGGAATACACAAACTGTAGATGAATGCATACTGGATTCTATAGAAGCTATGAGCATTTTAGTCAATGAACATATTCGTGACACTGAGAAGAATATCACAGAATGGTGCAAAAATGAGGATTGTTGGAATAAATTAAAAGCTCGAGATTTTGAACTGCCTCAGGGAACCGAAGAAACCTATATTACTGAAAATTCAAATTATCAAAGGTATGATCCACGAATAAGGTCTGAAGTAGAAGTGATTGAGTTTTGTGTGTCAAAGGGAAGCGATGCATGGTGGCAACTAGCCACTTGGCTGAAAACAAATGGTTTCCTTTCTGCCAAAGCAAGAAGCCAATGCGGTAATATGGGCAGAACGTTAGGTAGAAAGAAAGAGCCTAGTATTAGGCTGGCCCTACCATGTAAAAAAATTTGGGAACAGGCAGAAATTAGAGGTTGGCAATTTGAATCTCAAAATTGAGTCCAATATTTCTATATTTAGTTTAAATTAAGTTTTTCTGGTTAAATAGAAGAAATTCTTATCGGAGCTATAATATCCCAAAAGATTTTGAACAGATACAAGAACTACAAGAGTTCCGGAGATTTGTCAGATAAGCCGATTGTATCCATAATAATAGAGGAGGCTCCGAGGGTCCTAGGCGTTAACTCCATAATAAAATCCGGGAACATTTTTGAAACCATAGCGAGGGAAGGCAGAAAATTCAAGATCGGGCTTATAGCGATAACACAACTTCCAAGTGTTATACCAAGGGAAATATTGGCAAATATGAACACAAAGATAATCTTGGGGACAGAAATGAGTTCTGATAGAAAATCAATCATTGACAGTGCATCCCAAGACCTGTCCAAGGATGACAGGAACATTGCAAGTTTGGATATTGGTGAGGCGATTGTATCATCCACATTTACAAGATTTGCGGTGCCAATCAACATTCCACTATTTGAGGATTTGTTACCTAGGAAGGATGAGAAAAAGGTCAAAAGAAAGTATACAGGAACAGCTTAAGAGTCGTGATTAAATGGGTTTATTTGGGAGAAGGAAAAAAGAACAAAAGGAAGAAGTTAAACAATCCATTCAGGAGCAAAAAATAACCAAGGATGACGGGTGGGTTACAATTGAAGGAGATGAACACTTTTTTGGCCAGTATAATGAATCAGAAAATGGCAAATTTCTAGTTGCATTTCAAGACGGGCATATAGATGCGACAAGTGGAAAATCTCGCTGGATTAACGGCGAAGTTTATCTTATTAGTGATAGACAAAACATACTTTGGAAAAAACAAATGGAACGTCCCAATAACGTACATGTGTCAAATGATGGGGTAGTTGCTGTGGAAGATTGGTTAAACTCAAAAGAACTATGTGATGCACTAAGGGTTTTCGATGTTTCTGGCAACCAGTTAATGGAAAAAAGGCTAGATTCAAACATTGGAACTTCAAACATTTCGCCTGATGGGAAATATGCTGTTGTTACAACATGTAATCCAGATAATTCGATATATTTGTTTGATACAAGAAGGGGGAATTTGTTATGGAAATACAAAAATCACTCAAGGAAAGTTGCTCTTGGCGTGTTTTTCAAAGGTGATAAAGTCGCTATTGGAACAGGTAAATCCATTGTTTCAGCAGAGATCGAATATGAGCTTACTTTAGATGGAGATTTATCCAAAGATAGCAAAAAAGACCTTGACACGCAGGAATCGATTGAAGAAGGAGAAATGAAATCAGAGGATGTTATAAAACTTCTAAAGTCCCACCTCTCCTCGAAAAAGAAGTCAGAAACAAGAAAGGGGATTGAAGAATTAAGGAATATTTTATACCTTAAAAACCAAGGTAAGAAAAAGAGAGAGGCTTTAAACTCATATTTGGACAATTTTGCAGAGATAATGCTTCTGTTACTGTCACATTTGGAAGGCAGGGAGCATGATGCCCAGCTTGAAATCTTGGATCTTTTTGTAAAACTTGGAAGAATCAGAAAAACATTGATTACGGAACATAAGGATAAAATAATAGATTACATAAAGAAAAATTCAAAGGACTTTAAAGAGAACCATTTTATTGGACCACTCGGTACACTTGATCCGGAATTCACCGATGTTATAATGCCAATTCTAAAGAACTACTTAGTTAATAGCAAATCTTGGAACTCACGCCGTTTTGCAATTTTCAATTTAGAATCCATTGGCAAAAAATATCCAGACAAAATAAAAGACGTCATCCCGATAATAGTAGAATATATTGAAAAACCAGAAAAGAAAGATAAAGAAATTCGTGAATTGGCAAAAAATAATGATATTGCACAAATTGATATTGCAGTAGCTGAAGGAATGGGGGCAGATCCTAAAACGTGGATTATGGATGCTGCAATTGATTTTATCGGAGGTATCGGAAAGAAGCATCAGGAGATTGTAAAGGAGTATATACCTTTACTTGAAGATATATCTAAGAATGCGAAATCTCAATACTCAAGAAAAAAGGCGACAAGAGCTTTGGATAACATAAGAGGTAAATGAAGGAGAAAATATGAAATTTGCACATATGGCAGATTGTCACCTTGGAGCGTGGGCAGACTCCGAGCTGACCAAGATTGGGTTGGATTCCTTTACAAAGGCCATAGACATATGCATCGAAGAAGGCGTTGATTTTGTGATTATCTCGGGTGATCTCTTTGATACGGGCAGACCCTCAATTGATGTTTTGAATCTTACCGCCAAGAAGCTAAAGGAACTCAAGGACAATAATATTCCCGTTTATGTTGTATCGGGTTCTCATGATTATTCGGCTACAGGAAAGACAATGCTGAATGTACTGGAATCTGCTGGTATTATGATAAGAGTGGATAGACAGGCTGAAGGTGAAACCGAAGGTCTGCATCTGAAGTTCACCATAGACGAGAAGACCGGTGTAAAGCTCGTTGGTATGCCTGGGAGGAAGGGCACTCTTGAAGAGAAATACTATGAAGATCTCGATAGAAAAAATCTAGAGGAGGAAGACGGCTTCAAGATATTTGTCTTTCATTCAGCGATTAAGGAATTTAGACCGACAATATTCGAACAGATGAAAGCTATTCCTTTGTCTCTGTTTCCCAAAGGTTTCGACTATTATGCAGGGGGACACGTCCACAAAGAGGATGTTTTTGAGGATAAAAATTATGGAAAAATTGTGTACCCCGGTGGAACATTTCCGAACAATTATCGAGAGCTATGCCTCTAAATCTCTCATAATTGATTTTTTTAGATAGAAATTTTCTTTCCATATTCAGGAAATACTATTTTAACTCCTAATATCTCTTTAAAAGTTTTAGGATATAAAGTATGGATTGGTAATAATTTTTTTGGATTAATGTTCTCAATCATATCAAATATCGCTGGTCCACATGCATGACCTGAAGAATGTATTTTATGTTCTGGATATAAACCAAACATTCTTAGCCAATTATCAATCCTCTTTTGGTCAAGCTCCATCTCTTCAGAAAAAGGTTCACATATACTTCTAATGTGGGCACTGCCTTCCATTGGTTCTAAATCAATTAGATTATTAAGCTGAAAATAGTTCATAAACATAAGATAATCTTTCTGGCGTCTTCTTATCTCTTGCGCATCTATAACATTTTCACGAGAAAAATATGTCTTCTCCCAAAGCTTATAATCCTTCTCTATTTGTTCCTCAGGAAAATCAGTCCGCCCAACAAGTCCCCAGCTCTTCTTAGGATAAAATATCCTTATGTTTTCATCAGTGGATTGTGGTAAACCTTCTGTTCCTTTTTCATGTAGCAAATCCAATAATAATGCTTGCCTGTATTCGATTACAAGATTCCTATTGTTGCTTACTGCAGTATTATAAAAAGTCAACAGTCTTTCTGTATCCCTTATGGGGAAATTAGCTATTACAAGACCCTTCTTTCCTTTAATGCATTTAGTGCTTTCTGACTGGACATAATCCTCAGTATTTGCCTCTTTTTCTTTTATCCTTGTCCCCTCAGAAAGCATGACTGCTGGCTCTGAATCAGCAGCCTTTTTAACAAAATCATAACTCCAATTATTATGCCTACCATGAAATCTCAAATCTCCAGTATAAACTAATGGTCCTTCACTGGTATAAATGATATAACCAGTTGCTCCTGGAAGAGAATGATCAACCCGACATGGCAAAATTTCTAGATTACCAATACTGAACATTTTGCCAAATTCAAAAATTCTTACATCCCTCTCCTCCGTTCCATTCCTTGCCTCCCTTCTTTTCAAACCCTCTCCTTTTTTCTTTTGTATTAATTGGAATGAAGGCTTAAAGCCAGTAAATTCTTCAAAGCCAGACGCTCCAATTCTGCTGAACATCTCCATAACAGCCATTGTTTCTGCACTGGCATAGATAGGAAGATCCTTTCTGAGGAAATGAACATAACCCACATGATCAATATGTGCATGGGAAATCAGAACACCATCAACTAAGTTTTCCTTGTTGGTGTCCAAACCCATATGTTTACAGTAATCTCGCCTGTATATACCCTTTAAATGCGGCAGTAATCCTAGATAAATAAAATCCTTTATACAATTACATTTTCTAGGGGGCATATATTCGGTAAAATAATTTTGATGTTCCTCAAAATTCATGCCAAAGTCAAGAAAAATCTTGGTATTTTTATCTTCCAGAAGTATCTTATTTCCCCCAATTTTTTTTATTCCGCCATAGAATGTTAATTTCATGGTTTCTTCATAATTACTATACTAAGATCAGTAATTTATCTACCAATATATTCTTTATTTATATAGAGGTTAAGAAACATACTGCTTTCTCTTGCTTATATTTTCCTAATAACTAGGATAAATAAAACAGTATTAAATGATATAACTTTTGTTGTGCCAACACTCGACAGAAAAAAAATAAATTTTTAAGAAACGAGTTTATATGTTACTACAAAATTAATATTATCTATCATGGTTAAATGTGAAACTTGCCTCAACTTCGATGGCATCCATTGTCTAGAACCATATGGGGTAAAATATGGAGAACCAATTAGAAATCCACTTGAAGAGATTGATTGCTTAGCTTACCTAGATAAAACAATAGGAGGAGTGATGGGATTAGGAGGGATTTTTTAGTTTATTCTTCAATTGGTTCTTCTTCGATTGATACTTTCTCTCTAGGAGTTATTGCGTACCATCCAGTGTTAATATTATTTTTAATTGCTTGTTTAATTAATTGATAAGATTGTTCAATAGCACAAATTGCTTTCTTGAGACCTTCTTCTTTTTTGATTTTTATTTCACCCCAATTTTCATGAAATTTAATATTTTTAACTCCCGGTATCTTTACCTGATTTGTAAAGATATGTAGGACCATTAGGCTCTTTCTAAATTTGAGATAAACAAAAGTCTTTTCAGGCGAATAGAATGTTATTGCAGTTTTTGCGTATTTATTATAAATCTCATCATCAATTTGCAAAATCCCTTCTGCTAATTTTTCATACAACTTTCTAACGTCCTTGTCAACATTTTTTCTTTTGTAATGATGCTCTAAATCATATTTTTGTTCCAAGGATCCAATTTTAGACGGTTGCTTTATTTTTATATTTGGGATTTCTGGAGTGTTAATTATCGATTTTAGCTCTAAAATCTCTATCCCAGATAGGGTTTTTCTTTGCTCTTCTGTCAAATCATCTTCCCAACAAACAATCATATCAACCTTATCTTTCTCATGCCCATGAGCAATAAAATTACTGGCTAGATATTCAAATTCAACATAAACTAATTCCCATCCTTTTCGAGTGTATCTTCTTGCGACACAATCAGGACATTTTATTCTTACTTCTTCAATGTACATATTAAGGTCGTCCAAAATTCTTCCAAAAAGAAAAACGACGCCTTGTTCATTTACAGGACTATAAACTAATCCTCTAAAATTTATTAATTCCCCCACTAATGATCGTGACTCTTTCATTATTTATTCTCCTGGACTGAACCCCTGTCAGCGGACAGATAGTTAAGTTAATATATTTATATTTGCCTCCTGCTCGAAAGCCTCTGGTGATTTATATCCAAGCGATGAATG
>Ga0209121_10003449_pt1 | contig 15325 bp, 13 predicted proteins | sample Cruoilmetagenom3_FD_187292 | JGI IMG/M metagenome (GOLD analysis project Ga0209121, IMG submission 187292) | Oil polluted marine microbial communities from Coal Oil Point, Santa Barbara, California, USA - Sample 3 (SPAdes) (version 2) | ecosystem: Environmental > Aquatic > Marine > Oil seeps ...
TGCCCCAGGTATCTGATCACTGCCCTGTGGCTGTAACGGTGCCGATGGTGCAACCGATACCGCAGCCGGAGCAACAGCCACACCCGGCGAATGGATCGTCGGTGTCCCGGGGACAGCCGCCAGTTGCGGCTCGTCCTTTGCGGATCGGAACAGGCCAGCCACGCCGTCATCCAGGAAAATCGCCGCCCAGGCCGCAACCCCTGCCAGAAACAGCAACAAGCCAAACGTCAGCATCAACCCAAGGTAACGCGGCTTGCCCCCCACCTTGGTGGTCTGGCGGGCCCCGAACACTGTCATCCGGTCGGCCTCGTCCTGAGAGCTGCCAATCACTTTGCCGTCACCTATGACAGCCGTATTCGCGGGTCTGGATACGGCAACAGGTGCCAGCACGGGATTGGGCGGTACGTCGACCTGTTTGGGCGGCGCAACGGCCACAGGCGGCTTGCCACCTGTCTTGCAGCGACGGCTTAGGAAACGGCCAAATACCGAGCCGCCATTGGATGGCTCAGGCGGCACAGGATTGGAAAACTCGGGAATATCCAGCGTGGGCGCAGTTACCGAGAGCGATGCTGGCTCATAGTCTGGTTCGGGTTCTTGCCCGAACTCCGCCTGCCACTCGGGGTCAATGTCTTCTTCAAATTCCGACGCCCGTTCCGGCTCGGCCACTGATATCGGGGCTGGGTCTGGTTGAAGATCCAACGGGTCAATATCCCGCTCACCGGGTGGAATGTCGGGTTTGACCAACGCCCCCGGCTCAACCTTATCGACAGCTGCGGCCACCTCAACAGAGGCAACAATTGGAGGGGCAACAGCTGGCAAGACAGGTGGTGGAACGTCCCGCTTTGCGCCTCCCAAAGACGGGGCCGAGCTTGTCTTTTGCGCCTTGCGACGGCTCGTGAACCCGGCAACTATCGGGTCTGGTGCAACCCCTGGCACGCTCTCTGGTACATTCCCTGGCACTGGGTCCGGTGGTATATCCGCCACCGGGATCTCTGCCGGGCCAACCACCACAACCGCAATGCCATCCGGTTCAACATCGCCCTCTTCGGGCAGGCTGGCCGCGCGGTCTGTGACACCAAAAAACGGCTCTCCCAGAAACCGGTTATCATCCGGTACCGCAACAAAACTGACCGGGTTGAATTGATGGTCAACGGCAAAGGCCTCGGCCTCGGCCAAGGTTTCGCGGGCAACGGCGGCAATATGCGTCCAGACGCCATCCTCTGCGATATCATAGGCCAGATCGTCCACCGCATAGGGGGTGGCCCCATCCAACGCGCTGCGCACCATGGAATCACGCGCCTCGCCGTTAAAGTGCCCGGTCTCGACACTAAGATAGCGAATCTGGTCGTTCGGCAGGATAATCTTGCAGTGCAGACCACCCGGCTCTAGCAGCAGCGCCTTATCGCGCAGCGCTGCCAGGTCGCCCGCCATATCCATACTGTCCAGCGCCACATCGCCCACAAGGCGCCAGCCCCCTGCCGCGCGGTGCAGCAGGGACATACCCTCATACGACAAAGAGAGTGCGAAACCCGGTTTCATCTTGCGGCTATGCCCATCCAACGCATTCTGTACGACGCAATGCGCCTGCCCCCAGACTTTAAAGCAGGAGATTGCCGAGTTAAAGAAAAACACGACAGACATCTTGTCCGGGGAGGCATGTGTCCGCCATCATAGCCCTGACTGCACGGGAGAAGAGTTTTGAAAAACCGGATACTGATCACCACCCTCTGGATCGCCTGCCTGGCAAGCCCCCCACTGGCCGAACCGCTGGCAAGCCCGCCACACCGCCAGATCAGCGTAACCGGTGAAGGCCAGGTGGAAACTGCGCCCGATATGGCCACAATAACCCTGGGCGTCACTAACGAGGCAAAGGACGCAGGCGATGCGATGGCCGCCACCTCGGCGGCAGTGGCGCAAATGCTGGACCGGCTGGACAGTTTGGGCATCGCCCCGCGCGACAGACAAACCCGCAGCCTGTCGCTGAACCCGATCTGGTCGAATCGCAGCGGGGCCAGCTCTGGCCCGGCAAAAATCACCGGCTTTGTGGCCAGCAACGCGGTTCTGGTGCGGGTGCGTGACCTGGAAAACCTGGGTCATATCATGGATGCGGTGATCGCCGGAGGGGCGAATGATTTCAACGGCTTGCAGTTCTCTGTTCAAGATCCCAAGCCGCTGATGAACAGCGCGCGCCAAAGGGCGGTTGCCGACGCCATTGCCAAGGCACAGCTTTTGACCAGCGCCGCCGGGGTTACCCTGGGGTCGGTGCTGACGATGGCCGAACAAGGCGGTGGCCGCCCGGTGCAGATGGACATGGCTGCGGCCCGATCCGGTGGCACCCCGATTGCTGCGGGCGAGGTTTCGATCCGCGCATCGGTGTCGATGGTGTTCGCGATTGCCGACTAGGCTTTGGACCGCCTAGTCAACTGCAAGCGTCAAATGACGGTTACGAACACACAGCTGTCTTTCAGCCCCCCCCAACCCGGGATCAAGGCCGCAGCCCACCGGGCTGCGCCGCCGTTAACCTTGGGCACTATTCAGCGGCGATCTCGCCATTTTCGATCTGCTCGCGCTCAATGGATTCGAACAGCGCCTTGAAATTGCCCTCGCCAAAGCCGTCATCGCCCTTGCGCTGAATGAATTCGAAAAAGATCGGTCCGATCACGGTTTTCGAGAATACCTGCAACAAAATCCGGGTTTCGCCGCCATCCACCACCCCTTCGCCATCGATCAGGATGCCATGTTTCATCATCCGGTCTTTGGGTTCGTCGTGGCCCGCCACGCGGGTGTAGGACAGATCATAATAGGCCTCGTTCGGGCCGGGCATGAACTTTAGCCCACGATCCGCGATAGCATCGGTTGATGTATAAATGTCATCGGTGCCCACGGCGATATGCTGAATGCCCTCGCCGTTGTACTTTTTCAGATAGGATACGATCTGCCCGGTCTCGCCGCGGTCTTCGTTGATCGGGATACGGATGCGCCCACAAGGCGATGTCAGCGCCCGGCTGAACAGCCCGGTATGCTTGCCCTCGATATCGAAAAACCGGATTTGCTTAAAGTTGAACAGATCGCCGTAAAACTTGAACCACTTGTCCATGTTACCCCTGAATACGTTGTTGGTCAGGTGATCAAGGTAATAGAACCCAACGCCGCGCGGCTTGGATTCAGCCAGCCAGTCGAAGTCCTGATTATAGGGCGAGGTGTCGTAATACTGATCAATGAAATAGATCAGCGACCCGCCAATGCCCTTGATCGCAGGCACATCCATCGACCTGCCCGCGCCCATATAAGGTTCCGCGCCCCTGGACACCGCATGGTCAAACGCATGCTGCGCATCCACCACACGCCAACCCATCGACGCCGCACAGGGCCCATGCTCATCGGTAAAATCGGCGGCAAAACTGCCAGGTTCGGCGTTTAGCAGATAGGTGACATCGCCCTGCTGCCACAGCTCAATCGCCTTGGTTTTATGCCGTCCGGTCAGGGCAAATCCCATGCGGGCGAACAGATCGCGCAGCACCTGCGGGTCTGGGTGGGCAAATTCGACAAATTCAAACCCGTCGGTCCCGGCGGGGTTTTCGTCACTGATCTGTGGCTTTGGCGCGGTATGCGGGAACGGACCCATGTCGGCGTCTCCTGTTCATCGGGGAAATGTTCGCTGATACATAAATAGCCTAAAATATGCGCGGCTTTTGCGCGTTGTTTGGCATAATTTCCCTATTTAGTGCGGAATCTTCACGCTATACTTGGAAAAACCGAGGGAACTCCGCACATGCTGAACAGCACCGACACCCGCCTGCTGGCCGCGCTGCAAAAAGATGCCCACCTGACGGCGCAGGAATTGGGCGATATGCTGAACCTGTCGGCCAGCCAGGCCGGGCGACGGCGCCAGCGGCTAGAGGCCGAGGGCTATATTCAGGGCTATTCCGCCCGGCTTGATCCGGAGCGGCTGGGCCTTAGGGTGCAGAGCTTTGTGCAGGTGCAACTGGCCACCCATCGCCCGGATCTGGCCAAGGGATTTACCCAGCTGATCAGCACCCGCCCGGAAATCACCAGCGCCTGGACCATGACCGGCGAGGCTGATTTTCTGCTGCGGGTGTTCTGCGCCGATCTCGGCGCCCTGAATGCCCTGCTGCACGAGGTCATCCTGCCCCACCCCGCCGTGGCCCGCGTCCAAAGCCAGATCGTAATGGACCAGATGAAGCGCGACGCGCCCCTGCCCACCTGACGTCCTGAAAGGACAAACGACTTATGGAAACCTTTCTGTATCAGGCCACGATCTATCTGGGTGCTGCGGTGATCGCGGTGCCGATCTCGGCGCGGCTGGGGCTGGGCTCGGTGCTGGGTTATCTGGCGGCGGGGATCATCATCGGACCGGTGCTGCATCTGGTGGGGTCAGAAACCGCCGACCTGCAGCATTTCGCCGAATTCGGCGTGGTGATGATGCTGTTCCTGATCGGGCTGGAACTGGAACCGCGCGCCCTGTGGGACATGCGCCACCGGCTGATCGGGCTGGGCGGCCTGCAGATTGCTGTCAGCACCCTGGCGCTGATGGCCGCAGCGATGGCGGCCGGGCATCCATGGAGCGTATCGCTGGCCGTTGGCCTGACCCTGTCGCTGTCGTCAACCGCCATCGTGCTGCAAACCCTGTCCGAAAAGGGGCTGATGCAGACGGGGGGCGGACGGGCAACGTTTTCGGTGCTGTTGACACAGGATATCGCGGTGATCCCCATCCTGGCCCTGTTGCCCCTGCTGGCGCTGCCACCGGTGATGAAAATCGCCAATGACGGATCAATTCAGCGTGCTATCCCGTCCGAAAGCAACCATGGCACCACCTTGTCGCTGGTCGATGGCCTGCCCGGCTGGGGCGTCACGCTGGTGACCATCGCCGCCGTGGCGGTGGTGGTGTTGGCCGGCATCTACCTGACCCGCCCGCTGTTCCGGTTCATCCACGCTGCCCATCTGCGTGAAATGTACACAGCCCTGGCGCTGGCCATCGTGGTGGGCATTTCCTTTCTGATGACGTTGGTCGGCCTGTCCCCTGCTTTGGGCGCATTTCTGGCGGGGGTGGTTCTGGCCAACAGCGAATTCCGCCACGAACTGGAAAGCGATATTCTGCCCTTCAAGGGCCTGCTGCTGGGGCTGTTCTTTATCACCGTTGGCGCGGGCATCAATTTCAACGCCTTCTTTGCCGAACCGATGGACCTGATCGGACTGGCCTTGCTGGTGATCCTCACCAAGGGGGTGGTGCTGTATTTCGTTGGCCGCGCCTTTCACCTAAAGGGGCGCGCCCGCTGGCTGTTCACCCTGGGGCTGGCGCAGGCTGGCGAATTCGGCTTTGTCCTGCTGGCGTTCTCGGTCAAACAAAACGTGGTGCCGCGCGATCTGTCGGAAAAGCTGTTGCTGATCATCGCGCTGACCATGCTGATCACCCCGCTGTTGTTCATGCTATACGATATCCTGTCGCGCAACATGCGCGACCGCACCCCGGTACACGAACCCGATGAAATCGACGAACAGGCCCCGGTGATCATCGCCGGCATTGGCCGGTTTGGCCAGATCGTCAACCGTCTGGTGCGCGCCAGCGGGTTCAAGACAATCGTGTTGGACAACGATATGGAAACCATCCAGCTGATGCGCCGGTTTGGCGTCAAAGGGTTCCTGGGCGATCCCACCCGCCCCGAGCTGCTGAAAGCCGCCGGGCTGTCCACGGCGCGGGTGCTTGTGGCCGCGATGGATGACCCCAAACATATCACCAAACTGGTCGCCTATGCGCGCCGCGAACGCCCCGACCTGCACATCATCGCCCGCGCCCATGACCGGGTGCATTCGTTCGAACTCTACCGCGCCGGGGCCAATGACATCGTGCGCGAAATGTTCGACAGTTCGATGCGCGCCGGACGCTATGTGCTGGAAAACTCCGGCCTCAGCGAGTTTGAGGCGGCAGGCGCCGAACAGACCTTCTATGCCCATGACCGCATGACCGTGCGCGAGCTGGCCGAGGTCTGGGATCCGACCATTCCCGCCAGCGAAAACGAGGCCTATGTCGCCCGCGCCAAAGAGCTAGAGAAAGACCTGGAAACTGCCCTGCTGAATATGGCCGAAGAAAACGCCCAGAAATCGGCCTGACCGGCGCGCTTAGCCGTCCGTCACCCCGGCCTCGCCAAAGGTGGCCATGCCGCTGTGACAGGCAACCGCGCTTTTCAGGATGTTGATCGCCAGCGCCGCGCCTGATCCTTCGCCCAGCCGCAACCCCAGCGACAACAACGGCGCCTTACCCAGGCGCTGTAACAACGCCGCATGGGCGGCTTCGTCACTTTGGTGCCCGGCCACCGCGTGATCCAGCGCGCCGGGGGCCGCACTTTGCAGACAGGCCGCCGCCGACCCGCATATGAACCCGTCCAGGATCACCGGAATGCGCAGAGCGCGCGCAGCGGCAATCGCCCCGGCCATCGCCGCAATCTCGCGTCCGCCAAGCCGCGCCAGAATGTCCAGCCCATCCCTGGCGCCCGCCGATTGCCGCGACACACCTTCGGCCACAACCCGGGTTTTCAACTGCAACCCGCCGTCATCCACGCCGGTGCCGCGCCCGGTCCAATCTGCCGCAGCCCCACCATAAAGCGCGGTGCAGATCGCCGCGGCCGCCGTGGTATTGCCGATCCCCATTTCGCCCACCACCAACAGATCCGATTGCGGCGCCACCGCCTGCCAGCCGGTTTGCAACGCCGCCAGACACTCACCCTCGTCCATTGCAGGGCTTTGGGTGAAATCCGCCGTTGGCCGATCAAGCTCTAGCGCAAGCACATCCATCCGCGCCCCCGCCGCGCGCGCCAACTGGTTGATCGCCGCGCCGCCCTGCTGGAAATTCGCCACCATCTGCGCGGTCACCTCGGGCGGAAAAGCCGACACGCCCTGCGCCGTCACCCCGTGGTTACCCGCAAACACAATCACCTGCGGCGCAGTGATTTCGGGCCGCGCCTCGCCGCGCCACCCGGCATACCAGATCGCCAGATCCTCTAATCGCCCCAGCGCACCCGGCGGCTTGGTCAGCTGCCCATTGCGCGCCGTCGCCGCCTGCATCGCTTGGTGGTCCGGGCCCGGAGCACCGGCCAAAAGGGATCGGAACGTGTCAAAACTGGAAAAATCCGGCAGCATGGAAAGCCTCGTTGCATCAGGTCAAGCCCCGGTGTTTAACCAATGGACCGCCCGCCACAACCCCCGGAAAGCCCGCACCGATGCCCAAAAACGACATCCCCCCGATTGCGGCCAGCGATGTGGCGGTGGCGTTTGTCTTGCTGACGCGCCTGCCGCTGCCCGCCCTGCCAGACCATGCCTTTGCCCGGCAGGCACGCGCAGCATGGGCGTTTCCCTTGGTCGGGCTTGTTGTCGCCCTGCTCGCCGGGGGGCTGAGCTGGGCCGCGCTGTGGCTGGGCCTGCCTGCTGGTGTCGCCGCCGGGCTGGTGCTGGGCGCGCAGATCCTGCTGACCGGGGCAATGCACGAAGACGGGCTGGCCGATACTGCCGACGGGCTGTGGGGCGGATATACCCCCGACCGGCGGCTGGAAATTATGAAAGACAGCGCCATTGGCACCTATGGCGTGCTGGCGCTGATCCTGTCGCTGGGCCTGCGATGGGCGGCGTTGACGGTGCTATTGCCCGGTGGTGGCATCGTCGCACTGGTGGCCGCCGCCACCCTGTCGCGCGCGCCGCTGGCGATGCTGATGACCGCCCTGCCCCCGGCACGCGGTGGCGGGCTGTCAGCGGGCATCGGCGCACCGGGCTGGCGGGCCAGCCTGACCTCGCTGGTGATTGGCGCGGGATTGGCCTGGCTGGCCGTCGGGCCGATGGCACTGATCCTGCTGGCGCTGGGGCTGGGCGCAACGGCTGCGCTGGCGACGCTGGCCCGCGCCAAAATCGGCGGGCAAACCGGTGATATACTGGGCGCAACCCAGCAGGTCGTGGAAATGATGGCATTGCTGGGCGCGCTGGTGATGGGCACCTAAGCGCCAGCCAACCCGCGAAGAAAGCCCGCAAGGGCTTGATAAGCGGATGCGCCTCCCGCCAAAACCAAAGGCCGCGCAATGCCACGCGGCCCCGGTCATCTCAATACCGGATTTTACCGTTTATGCGGCAGCGGGCGCGCGTGACATCAGCACGTCGCCAACCTGCTTGGCCGCTGCGATTTCGTCGCCGCCAGCCACAGCCGCCACTTCGCGGGTCAGCCGTTCCAGCGCCGCTTCGTACAACTGACGCTCAGAATAGCTTTGCTCGCGCTGGTCATCGGTGCGGTGCAGATCGCGCACCACTTCGGCAATCGCAATCAGATCGCCCGAGTTGATCTTTTGCTCATATTCCTGGGCGCGGCGCGACCACATGGCGCGTTTCACCTTGGCCTTGCCCTTCAGCGTGTGCATCGCCTTGTTGATCACATCCGGAGAACTAAGCGAGCGCATGCCGATCATCGTCGCCTTATCCGTCGGTACCCGCAGGGTCATCTTGTCTTTTTCAAAGGAAACCACAAACATCTCCAGCTTGAAGCCCGCAACTTCCTGCTCATCAATCGACACGATCTGGCCAACGCCATGCGCCGGGTAAACCACGTAATCATTCGGGCGGAAATCGAGCTTTTTGGATTTGGTCATTCGGGTCTTTCCTTGCCATTATGTGCGGTCCTGAACGGCAAAAAACACTGTAACGGGGCCAGTCCAAGGCCCCGACAGGCTGTAATCTGTCGATTTTTTTCATCCCGCAGGGATTTGCCCAAGCGGGACAGGTCCATTCGTTTCTGTCATTGACCTGTTACATATAGCACAAAAGACGCCCCTCCAAAAGGGGACGTTAGGGATATTGGCGAAAAACAACCCAATCACAGGCGTTTAGGTTGCGCCGAACACATCTCAAACGCGGAATATTGGCGCGAATCGCTTAACCACCCTCGCCCGGAGCTTCGGAAAAGTGCTTTTCCAACTTGCCTGCCTCGCCGTCGCGTTCTGCGGCGTTGGGCAGCTCGTCTTTCTTGGTGATGATCACCGGCCACATTTCCGAGTATTTTCGGTTGAATTCGACCCATTTATCTGTGTCCGGCTCGGTATCCGGGCGGATCGCGTCGGCGGGGCATTCAGGTTCACATACCCCACAATCGATACATTCGTCGGGGTGGATCACCAGCATGTTCTCGCCTTCATAAAAACAATCCACAGGGCATACCTCGACGCAGTCGGTGTATTTGCAGGCAATACAATTGTCGTTGACGATATAGGTCATGGATGGCTTTCCGTTTTCGGCTTTTGGCGGACTAGCTAATTCAGAGCCACCACTACTTCAAGACGTCATTCGCGGGTTTGCTGGCGGGATCGCTCTAATGCACGCCGGTCGCGCTTGTCGGGGCGGCCTTTTCCCTCAAATGCCGGGTTATTTGGCACATGGTCCGGTTTCGGTTCCGGCTCTGGCGACAGATCCGCGTAAAGCGCCTGGGCTTCGGGTGCCGGGCCGCGGCGTTCGGCCAGTGCTTCGATCCGCACCACCCGCACCTGACGCGCCTGCACAAAGGTCAGCACATCGCCCGGACCGACCGCATGTGCAGGCTTGCCCGCCCGGTTGCCATTCACCCGCACATGGCCGCCGCCGACCAGTTTGGCCGCCAGGCTGCGCGTTTTGAAAAACCGCGCCTGAAACAACCATTTATCCAGCCTTTGCTTGGGCAGCGGCGCGTCCATGAACGTTACTTTTTGTCCCTTAACCCCATCAGGGCCGCAGCAAACGGGTTGTCAGGGTCAATTGGCTTTTCGGCCCTGGGCGGACGCGCCTGGAAGGTTTTAGCCCCCTGTTGCGGCTTGCCCCCCTTTTTCTGGCCCGGTTTGCCTCCCGGTTTCTGGCCCGGTTTTTGTCCCTGCCTGTGCCCCTGAGGCTTGCCGCGCGGCTTACCCTTGCCTTGCGCAGCATCGCCCGTGCCAGCGTCACGGCGCGGGTCCCTGCCCCGGTTAGTGGCCGTACGGCTGCGACCCCAGGTAAAGGTAAAAAAGACCTCGGTCTCTACCGCACCAGCCTCTGCTGCTGCCGCCCGACTGGATTCCTCAATCTCGGCGGGCACATCAGGCACCGCTATCCCCTGAATCTGCGCAGAGCCCTCTTCAATCGCTGCATCCGGCGACTGATCAGCGACAACCTCGACGGCTGTCGCGGCCTCTGCGGTCGATGTGTCGGCGGGCACCTCTTTAGACACCTCTGCGGACCCATCAGCAGCGGCCTCATTGGCCGGAGTTGCCGAAGGCGCAATCGCCTTAACCTTTACCCGTTCGCCTTTTTCAGCCTTGTATCCCAGCCCGGTCATCAGATCGGCAAACTGGTCCAGCGTCATGCCGGTGATCGACAACATATCCGCCTTGGCCTCGAACCCGCCACGGCTGTTTTCCGAGCGCAGCATGTCCGCCAGCCGTTCCAGCATGTCGATGCGAATCGCCCGTTCGCCTGCGGCGCGATAGCCGCACATCATGTGATAACCCTGCGGTGCCCCCGCCAATGCGGGCACCGTCACCAAACCCGGCGGCGGCGCTTCGGGGAATTCCTGCAAGCCCTGCGCCAGCGACCACAGCACCAGTCGCAACCGGGTGGGCGCGGGTTTCAGCAGCAGCGGCATGAAGATTGTGAACTGGCCAAAACGGATGCCATGCTTGCGCAAAGCACCGCGCGCGTCCTGATCCAGATCCTTGACCTCTTGCGCCACGTCCGCGCGGGGCAACACGCCCAGCGACTCGACCATGCGAAAGGCAAAGCCGCGCGCCAGGCCGGTCAGCTCTTCGTCGCGCTGCAAAGCCAGCAAGGGTTCGAACAGCGCCGCGACCTTGCGATCGACGAAATGCTGCAAACGGCGCTGCACTTTCTGGATCACCTCTGGCCCGGCGGCATCGTCGACAAACACATCGACCTGCGGCTTTAGCGGTTCAGCCCCGGCAACCAGTTTGCCAATGGCCCCGTCACCCCACATCAACCCGCCCTGTTCGGTAAAGTCGATCTCGGTATCGGGTGCGTTATAGAACCGGTCAGCCCGCAGGTGGAAATGCGGTGCCAAGGCCTGTAGGGACGCTGTCTTCAGCGCCTTTGCTTCGGCCCCTTCGGCGCTTTTGTCCGGCATAAACCGGAACCCTTCCAGCCGCCCGACAAATTCGCCTTCGACGCTAACGTCGCCTTTATCATTCACTTCGGCCAAAAGGGCCTCCTTCTGTCTGAGCCGGCGCAACAGCACGGATGTGCGCCGGTCCACAAATCTCTGGGTCAGCGCCCCATGCAGCGCGTCCGACACCCTGTCTTCTACCGCGCGGGTTTGCCCACGCCAATGGCTTTCATCACGAACCCAGCCCTTGCGTTGCGCGACATAAGTCCATGTGCGGATAAAGGCCAGTCTTTTGCTAAGCGTATCAATGTCGCCATCAGTGCGGTCAATACGTTTTATCTGCCGCGCCATCCAGTCATCGGGCACAGCGCCGCGTTGATGCAAATGGCCAAATATCACCTCTAGCAGCCCCGCATGTTCGGCGTGGCTGATGCCGCGAAAATCAGGAATCCGGCAGACGTCCCACAACAGGCGCACCGAGGCCCCGTCACTGGCCCGCGCCGCCACCTCGGCCACAGCCGACAGCGATTTCAGCGCGCCCAGATCATCCGCCTCGCGCGCCTTGACCAGATGCTCGCCCGCTGGGCTGACTTCAAGCGACCGGATCAGCGCGTCAACCGTGCCGAACTGCAACGCAGCACTACGCCAGTTCAGCTTTTTCAGCGGCGTGAACCGGTGATCCATGATCGCCCGCGCCATTCCGTCGTCCAGCGGCCGCGCATCCCCCGTCACCCCAAAGGTGCCATCTGACATGCCGCGCCCGGCACGCCCGGCAATTTGCGCCAGCTCGTTTGGGGCCAGCGGGCGCATACGGCGGCCATCAAACTTGGCCAGCGAAGAAAACGCCACATGGTCAATATCCAGATTGAGCCCCATGCCGATGGCATCCGTGGCCACCAGATAGTCGACCTCGCCACTCTGGTACATCTCGACCTGCGCGTTGCGGGTGCGCGGGCTAAGCGCGCCCATCACCACCGCAGCGCCGCCCTTTTGGCGGCGGATCAGCTCAGCGATAGCATAGACATTATCAACCGAAAACCCGACGATTGCACTGCGACCTGGCATCCGGCTTATCTTTTTCGAACCTGAATACACCAATTGCGACATCCGCTCGCGGTGGATGAACTGTGCCTCGGGCACCAGCGCCGCAATGGACCCGCGCATGGTGGACGAGCCCAGAAACAGCGTTTCCAGCTGGCCGCGCGCGCGCAGCAAACGGTCGGTGAACACATGGCCGCGTTCGGGATCGGCGCAAAGCTGAATTTCATCCACCGCCAGAAAATCACAGCCCATGCCCTCGGGCATCGCCTCGACCGTGCAGACCCAGTATTGGGCGCGCGGCGGCACGATGCGTTCCTCGCCGGTGACCAGCGCCACCACCGACGGCCCGCGCAGCCCAACGATGCGGTCATAAACCTCGCGCGCCAACAGGCGCAACGGCAGGCCGATGACCCCGGTGCGATGGCCCAGCATCCGTTCAATGGCATAATGGGTTTTGCCAGTATTCGTCGGGCCTAGAACGGCCACGATCCGCGATGATCCACTCACCTTACGCCCCTGCCCTGATGCGGAGATTACAGCGCTTTGCCCTCGACCTGGGGCTTTAACCGCTCCAGCGCTTTGCCTAGCTCTTCGTGATGCGGATGTATAGCCTGCGCCCGCAGATAGGCCTGATAGGCGCGCTTTGGGTCTTCAAAGGTTTCCAGAATCGCCCCCAGGCCAAGGATCGCGTTGTAATTATTCGGGTTCAACCGCAACGTGCGTTCCAGATCTGCCAGCGCCGGGCCGTACAGACCGGCCTCAAAAAACGCCTTGGCACGGCTGTGCCAGCCTTCGGCGAAATCCGGCGCATGATCGGTTAATGCGGTCAGATGTTCGATGGCGGCGCGGGAATCATCCACCTCTAACGCGTCGCGCCCGCGCTTCAGTAACAGATCCATCGAGGCAGAGCCACTTTTGCCCCACAGCGCCTGCAATTGCCGGTCCAGACGCAACGCAGTGGCCGGATCGGCCTGCCCCAGAGCCTCTAGCAGGGCGGTCTCATCCTGCAAATCCGCCTCTTGCGCGGCGACAGGCAGGCAGATCATCAGGCAAAACCCGAAAATCACGGTAATTTCCGCAACGATACGTTTGAGATGGGGGTGTTCAAAACTCATAACAAGCGTCAGTGTAACGTGACGCGCGCTGATTTCCAGACCGGACAGCGCACATTTTTATGAGGACGACGAATGAGCGATTTTCTTGAGCAGGCTGCGGCTGAATTGAACACCAAAATGGCCGAAGGCGGCTTTGACGGATCAGCCAAATTTGCCGTGGCCGATCTGGGGGCGATTGTGATGGACGCCAATGGCGCGCGCGTCGGCGATGAAGACGCTGACGTGACGCTGAGCGCCGATGCCGACACGTTTCAGGCGATCTTTGATGGCGAGCTGAACCCCACCAGCGCCTTTATGACCGGCAAGCTGACGGTGGACGGCGACATGGGTCTGGCGATGAAACTGGCGGCGGTTCTGGCCTGATGCAGCTAGACCCGGCACCGTTCTTTGAGGACGTGGCCGCTGGCCCGGCAGGCGGTGCCGCCTGGTGGGTCACGGCCTCGGATCAGGTGCGGATCCGGGTTGGCCTGTGGCCGGTAGCGGGCGCGCGCGGGACGGTTCTGCTGTTTCCCGGGCGCACCGAATATATCGAAAAATACGGGGATACCGCCCGCGAACTGGCGGCGCGCGGTCTGTCCACACTGGCCATCGACTGGCGCGGACAAGGGCTGGTCGACCGGTTGCTGAAAGACACGCGGATCGGCCATGTGGCCAGATTCACCGACTATCAGCGCGACATCGCCGCCGTGTTGCGCGCCGCACGCGAATTGGACCTGCCGCGCCCCTATTACCTGCTGGCGCATTCGATGGGCGGCTGCATAGGCCTGCGTGCGGTAATGGAGGGCCTGCCAGTACAGGCCTGCGCCTTTACCGGCCCGATGTGGGGCATCCAGATGTCACCGGTAATGCGCCCGATTGGCTGGGCGATGGCGACGGCGGGAACCGCGCTTGGGTTTGGCGACAGGCTGACGCCCAATTCCACCGGTGAAAGCTATGTGCTGACGCAGGACTTTGACGGCAACACCCTGACCAACGATCCCGAAATGTACCGGATGATGCAGGACCAACTGGCCGCGCATCCCGACCTGGCACTTGGCGGCCCCAGCCTGCACTGGTTGCGCGAGGCTTTGCTGGAAACCCGCCATCTGGCCAGCCGCGCCTCGCCCGATCTGTCCTGCGTGACCTTCCTTGGCACGCAGGAGGCGATTGTCGACAGCGCCGCCATCCGCACCCGGATGCAAATTTGGCCGCGCGGCACCCTAGAGGTGGTCGACAGCGCCCAACACGAAGTGCTGATGGACACCCCCGCTATCCGCGCCCAGGTGTTTGACCGGATCGCGGCGCTGTTCCTGAACACCCGCGAAAGCGCCCAGGCAGACTAGAAACTGCGCGTCTCATGGGGTCTGGGCAATCCATTTGCCTTTGGATCTACACATAGCATTTACGATAGCAATGAGGCCGAAATCAAAGAGCTTCATGCGAAGATTAGCAAGCAGATCTGGAAGGAAAAGGTCGCAAACGGAACATGGCCTGACAGACCTTGCCAGCATAACGGCCAACTGTCAGATCAAGTTAGAACGCATACAATTCACCATGTCTTCAAATGAAGTGGATATCATTCAGCAACTGCTTCCCCCCAATCCGTAATCGCCTTCGATTGAAAAGCCAATTCCATCGAAATTCAGGTTGAACTGCCCAAAACCATTGTCGGAACCGTAGGTTGCCAGCACCTCTGACTTTGTCATGCCGCCCCCCCAGATGGCCTCATCAAGCCGCAGGCTATCGATGTCATCTTCGAAATCAACGATGTAGTCGAGCGCATTTCCAACTCCGGCCCAGAGGTATTCGTTCGAACCATCGGCGTTTCGGTGCCACAGCTCGTGGTCATTGAAACCCTGCGGATTGCGCTAATCAGCGATGTAATAGATCGCGTCGTCAAGCGCTACGAAATCGGAATTACCTTTGTTTTCAACCGGTTCAGGTCGCTCAATGTCTCGCGGGTTCCGTCCGGAGACACGGCATAGGCTTCTTCCCATTGCTTGAATTGCGCCCCATAGACGTAGCGGCCGTCGATATTTACTGCGCCAAACTCGCCCGGTGATCTTTTTCAGAGTGGTGC
>Ga0209121_10003450_pt1 | contig 15321 bp, 13 predicted proteins | sample Cruoilmetagenom3_FD_187292 | JGI IMG/M metagenome (GOLD analysis project Ga0209121, IMG submission 187292) | Oil polluted marine microbial communities from Coal Oil Point, Santa Barbara, California, USA - Sample 3 (SPAdes) (version 2) | ecosystem: Environmental > Aquatic > Marine > Oil seeps ...
TATAACAGTGTATTCCCGACCACCACCAAAGACCAATACAGAACCGCAGATGAACGCAGTGAAAATCTGTGTAATCAGTGTCAAAATGGGAAATAATTACTAAAGGTCAATGCCCTTGCTGTTGTTTGACCGTTGCTGTAGTCCTAAAGTCAAGCACTCTCGAGTTTTAAAAGGGATACCGTTTTCTATGTAGCATTTTTGATAGTAATCACAGTTCTTACAAATTTTTCTTGACATTCCCAAAATTACTTACTATATTATAAACATGGGAAAGGCAAATGATAAGCATATCATACCGCACTTAACAGGTATAATAAATATTACACAAGGAGGTAAAAATGCAACCTAAAAATTCTCTAAAAAACAATAGTACAATCCTGAGTATAGGTATTATTTTGTTGCTATTTTCAGCAACGGTTATTGATGCAGATAACCTGAAACTGAGGGTAATAGTAAAGAGTGCAGAAATAATGATGGAGCCGAATCTGACAAGTGCAGTAATAAAAGAGGCAACCAGAGATACAATATTAGAGTTCGTCGGAGAGAAAGGAGAATGGTATTTGGTCAAACTTTCTCCAGATGTGAGCGGTTTTTTAACTTATGGATATGTCCATCATAGTGTCGTTGAAGTAATAGGGGGGAAAAACCCAAAAGAAGTCGCACCCACCAAAAAGCCCATAGTTCCTCCTGCAATGCCTAAAAAAGTTCCCGCTCTCCAAAAGAATGAAATTGTCATTAATATCGGGTATCCTCTTATAGTCCAAGACCAGGAGATGAACAGTCCATTTTCTTATAATTATAACTGGAGTATGAATCTTCTTGAAAATGTGAATGAGGATGGGAAGATATCTATGGAGAACAAGCGATTTCTCTGCTTAAATTTAGGTTACAATCATCTTCTAATAGGTAACTTTGGATTTGCGTTAAAAGCAGATTATAATGTTTCCAGAAAAGTAACTGGAAATAGTTTATATAATTTAGAATGGAAATGGGAAAACGGAGTACAAGATGATGTAGGTAAACTCTGGGATGTTACTGGTGATATATCTACTATAGCAATCAGTGGAAATCTTCTCTATAAGTTCCCTGGAATGTCATCCTTCAATCCATACTTTGATGCAGGTTTAAGTTACTTTATAGGAAAAGCAGAGGGAAATACATTTACTGGATATGGGATAACATGGGAGAGCACTATTTATCAATATATAGATTTTTTCGACCTTCCATTAAGATACGAAACATCCATAACAGGTATAGGTATCAATATTGGTGCTGGAGTCAGCAAACCCCTTTCTCCTAATATATCACTAAATATAGATGTCCGTTACTTCTTGAGTGGAACAAAAGAAGCCGATTGGGAAGTAGTACCTGGAACATACAATTGTAATAACCTTACGGGAACCCAGGTAGAGGTTACCCAGGGTGACGCATATAAAATTGAGGAAATCCTATCCCTTCCAAAGATCAAAATAAATCCTTCCTTTTTCAGAACCTCGGTTGGTCTGAGCATTATGTTCTAAGATAGATATTGGGGATAATACTCGACTTTCTTAAATTGCATTCCCGAAACACCACGAAATAGCACGTTTAGATAGGCGCAGGCTTTACCCCGTGTAATAGGAAAATGCTTTCACATAATGGTATTACACAGGGTTAGCCTGCAGACTTAACTCCATTTTTTACAATAAATTACGCAACCTAAAGGTTGCGGCTACCATATGAAAATTCATAATTTGGTACAGCCTCTAATGGTTGCGGCTACCTGTTATTCATTACTCTCCAACCTCGAGCCTCTGATTTAGTTGGACATTCCTTAAATGTTTTTTTGTTCCGCTGGGGAAGCGGACTTCAACATTCACAGGTGTAGCATCGTTTCCAAAACCAAAGAATTGAACGAATGAATTTTCACTTGTTGTTCCTTTCCCGCCTTGCACCTCCCTTATCTGTTGCTTATCGCCCTGTTTGACTCTAATTCTGGCACCGATACCAGTGGAGTTTGATTTTTTTCCAATTACCTTGACTTCCAGGTAGTTGTTTCCGTTCCCTTTGTTTTCAAAAAGATGAACGCCCGAACCGCTTGCAACAAAAAGGTCTACATCACCATCGTTATCAAAATCACTTGCTGCACATCCCCATCCATTGAAGACCCTTGCGCCCGAAAGAAAGGTTATATCCTTGAACCTACCGTTGCCTAAATTTTCATACAGAAAACTTTTCCTTCCTTCATAAATGGATGTAATATAGAGGTCTAAATCACCATCTGCATCAAAATCTGCCCAGAGAGGGTCCGAATGTGTCTCCTCATACTTTATACCCGCTTCTGCTCTTCTGTCTATGAACCTCCAGTCTGGGGGACCAAGATTTTCGTAAAGCCTTGTCTTATTTGAAAATTCTATGTATCTCGGATGTGCAAGGTTTGCCGTAATCAAATCCAGGTCTCCATCGTTATCATAATCTGCCCAGGCAGAGCCAATCGTATGTCCCCACCATCCATCCTTTTCATCTCCTGCTACACCCAAAAGAGAAGCTACATTGGTAAACGTCCCATCACCATTATTCCGCCATAGAAAATTTTCCTGTAATCGGTAATTAGAGACATAGATATCGATGTCCCCATCATTATCATAATCACCACAATTGACGCCCCTACCTGCTCGCTCTTCATTAAAAGGAGGAACCATTCCGACCCCATTTGAAACCTCGTCAAATGTTTTCCCATTCCTATTAAGATAAAATTCATCAGGATAGTATGAGTGTTCCTTCCAGTTTTCATAGTTTGCGAGATATAGGTCAAGAAAACCATCCCTATTTACATCCGTCCATGCCGCACCCTCTGTCGAGAAATCATTTGTTACATTGCCTGATGTTTGCGTAACATCTATGAATTTACCATCCTCTGTTTGCTTCCAGAGCCTGTCTCCTTTTTCGCCCTTTCCACCAGAGATGGAATAAAAATCGAGCAGTCCATCGTTGTTCCAGTCACTCCAGATGCCACCGGAAGCAGAATAATCTTCAATTCCCAGCTCTTTTGTTACCTCTTTGAATTTCTCTCCGTTGATATTCTGATATAGTCTTGAACCATTAAGTAAAATATCGTCATAACCATCGTTATTGTAATCTCCCCAGGCTATACGGGATGTTTTTATATCTCCAAAACCCATCTTTTCCTTCACATCTCCAAATATAATACCTTTATAATCCATCTCATCTCTAATAAATATTAATAAATCCTTATCCTTTTTATAGACCTTTTTATATAATGTCTGTAAAGCACTATCTGCTTTCATTGTCCATTTATTATTTACATCACCCTCAATAAGTGACATAATATAGGCATTTAAAGCATCGTCATCCTTGCCCCTTTTCTCTTCTATTTTACCCAAAATATAGTAGTAAGGACTATTGCTTTTATAGTCGTTTACACCATAATGGGTATTTGTTATCGCATCCTTTATCCATTTTTCTGCCTCTTCGAGTTCCGCTTTTAACAGCAATGCCCTTGCAAGAGCCATTCTAACATCACCGTAAAGCGCTCTTTTCTTTAACTCCCATTCTTCCTCTGCAAAATTCTTCGGTTTCTCATAATTCGGCTCGAGTTCTATCGCTCTCTTTGCATATTTAATTGCTTTGTCTTTATCTACTTCAGATTCTATGAGTAAATAGGAAAGATAACTATAGGCAAATGGATTATCGGGCTCTTCTTTGAGCATCCTTTTACCGATTTCTACCATTTGGGCATATCTTTTAAGCCTGTCCAGAGAACTCAAAAGATACTGATAGACCGTGCTTCTCCATTCTGTTTCTGGGTATCTTTTCAGAAAACCATCGAGAAATTTAACCTTTAGTGTGTCGTTATTCCAGATGGGATAGAGTCCATTGTAGAAATCGTTGCCAACAATCTCGTAACCTGTCTTGCTGTTCGGAAATTCATTGACTATTGCTTCCTTGTATGGTTTAATAGCAACCGAATCCGTATCTGCCATAAAGAAAAGTTCATAAGCCGTGGAAAATGCTTCTTCCCTGTTTTCTTTTTGATTAAGAAATTCAGCTGCCAGGTCTTTTATCTCTTTTTTTATCGTTATCAGTTTCAATGAATCATTCTCCGCAAGATGTTTCTTTGCTTCATATAATCTCAGCACAATTTCCTTCTCCTTTGAAATCTCATACAACTCTTCGTAAGATTTTTCGGCATCCTCCCAATTCCTTTCTTTGTAGTAAACATTTGCTATTCTTTTTAAGGTCTCAAAATCATCAGGATATAGAGATAGGACCGCTGTGTATTCATCAAGCGCTTTTTGATAGAGCCTTCTTTTAAGATAGTCGTCGGCACGCTTGTAGGACTCTTCCTTTGGAAAATGCTCTCTCAATAGTTTCTGCGTCTGTGCACAACCATTAAGGATAAAAAGAGAACAGATTATGAGAAAAACTAATTTCCTTTTCATAAACTCCCCCAGTTTGAAAACATTTTTGGGAATATTCTTTGGTCTGAAAAGTCATAGCTCAAAATGTCTGTGCTAGCGATTACCTTCTGGTTTTCGCTCGTGGATTGACAAAAGTTTTTCTCTCTTGTGATGATATATTCCTTGAGGTTTATCAAGTTTTATTTTCTTAAAATCAATATCTTTAATATTTTCAGGGATTAAGAAATACGATGCTAACTTTTCCCAATCCATATTTCTAATCGTCGCTATTTTATCCAAGTAAAAACTAACCCAAATATCACTGATTTTAGAGTTGGATGATTCTTTTGAAAGTTTATCTTTTGTAATATTTACATACTTTTCATCAATATCTATCCCAATGAATCTCCGCCCCAGTCTTTTTGCAGCAATAACCGTTGTTCCGGTTCCAACAAAAGGGTCTAAGACAATATCGTTTTCATCTGTGCTCATCAAGATTATTCTTTCTAATAAATGTATCGGTAACTGGCAGGGATGTTCATCTCTATATTTATTATGTTTTATACGATGAATATCCGTCCAGACATCAGAAACTAATGGACCGAATGGATGTAAACCTGCTTTTTTCCCACCGTAATCCTTTAATAGATATCCGCATTTTCTACATCGTTTATGTGGATAACGAATCTCATAAAACTTCGTTTTCTTTGGGTCTTTCACATAATACAAAATACCATAATGAGAAGGTTGTAAACTTTTGCCCATTGGTGCCGTTGGTGCGTCCCAGGCTATCCAATGTTTAAAGTAAGCAATCTCATTTAAAAAGTTTGAATAATAGGTTAGCCATTTTGGAATATTATGCACAAATACAGAGCCGGTAGGCTTTGTAATTCTGACCATTTCATGAATCCACTGTTTACACCAATCTAAGTATGCGTTAAATTCTTTATTGTCCTTATACCCATTATATTTCTTCCCTAAATTAAAAGGCGGGTCTGCAAATGTTATATCAACAGAATTTTCTGGAATATTTTTCATAACTTCCAAACAGTCTCCTTGAATTATCTGGTTAATACATTTATTAATCATTAACAAATACCTCTTTTAACAATTGCTTAAATCTCTCTAATTCTTCTTGATGAAAGGTAAATACATCTTCATATGCCGCGACCATTCTCTTTAGATCATTTTTTCTCACATACCATCAAAAGTAGCAACTCTCATTTTGTCCATTTTTTCAATTTCCTAATAATCCTTAATTCCTCTTTTGATTCTCTCCATTCATCTATTATCTCATCTATCTTACTTTCAAATTGCTTTGATGTCATTTTCTTGGGTGGACTACACTTTACATTCTTTGAAATAAAAAACTCGTATATTTCCTTAAGAGAATTCTCTTGCCTAAACTCAATTACTTTGACTCCTATTGTTTCACATTCTCTTTTCATCATTTTCGTTAGTCTATCAATTAAAAACAAATCCACTTTTCTAGCAAGTGCTTCGTCACCAATTTCTGGATTTCCAATCCCAAGCAGTTTCAATTCAACGGTCAGGGGTACTTTATCCTTATTGAATAATATAGCATCAATTTCTCTGTTCTCAACCAATCCCTTTTTCTTCATTTCATCGAATATCAACACATAATCATCTTCTGGAACTTTCAGTAATTGAAATATTGTAAACAATAGACCTTTTTCAGTCCTTTTTCCTACTTCGCTCCATGCACCACCCTGTATCGATAACTTCATTGCTGAGATAATGTTTACAAAAAATAAACTTTCAACATCATCTAATTCAACTTGTTTGTTGTCTTTCCTGATTATTATTTTGATCTGATATAAGTTCTCTGCACTTTCAAATTCTTTTAGTAATAGTTTTAATGCTCCTATATTCTTCTTGCCTAAATCTAGACAGACTTCCTTTTTAGATGTACCTCCTGTCATATTTTTTACAGTCTTATCGTTTAGTCCACCAAACCACAGGAGTTTGAACTTGTTCGCTTTCCCTTTCTTTTTGTACGTGTCATCTAAAAGTTTTTCAAGCCAATTGCCTCCATTTCGTTTATATTCAAAAATGTCGGCGGTTAATTCTTGCACTTTATCAATAAACCTCTTATTTATTGTTGCAAGAACATAAGTGCGATAATCCTCGCCAGTCAAAATAGAATGAATTATTTTGCTAATCAATTTTTTCATATTCTCACCCCTTTACTCTGATGTCTTGAGGTATTGTTTCTATTGCTTCGCTTATCTTATTAATATTCTTTAACAGTCTCTCTTTTGTAGGTTTTCTCCCTCTAATTGAAGTACCCTGAACAATCTTTATTTGTTCCCTAAATCCAATCATTTGCTCTTTTACGACCCCTTTAATAAAATTATCATCATTGGCAACAATTTCTGTATCATTAGTTTTTTGCATCACAAGTATATACTCATCATCAATTTTCCCTATGTCTGCACTTGTATATTTCTTCGTTTTATCTATATTTCTAAAGATTGTTTTTATTGGTTTAAATCCTATGCGCTCAGACATTTGAGCAAAAAATTTGTGACTTTCAATCAATTCATATTCTAAACTAGAATTACCTACCACAATTACACATAACTTATCTGTTTTCAAGACCCTGTTCATTTCTATCATAGACCGTAGCATATCTCCCAAGTATTCGGAAAGCAATCTGAATCTGTTGCTTATAAAATGAGAATGTCCTCCAATTTCGTGTTTTCTAAATAAATCAAAATCCATTCCTAACCACAGCATATTGTACATATGTGCTCTGTAATAGTCTAAAGCATTTACATATGGAGGAGATGTTACTATGAGATCTATTGTATTCGTTTTAACTTCCAATTTTCTTGCATCACCACAAATTACTTTTACCTCTGGAATGATTTTAATAATCTTAATTGTCTTATTTAACTCGTTCTGCATAAATTTCACTTTTTTTAAAAACAGATCATCTACATTAACTCCATTCCCATTTTCTACTAATGACCAGATGGTAGAAGATAAAGCCACTCTTCCAAAATCAAATAACTCATTGTGTTCTTCTTCTTTTACTTCTAATAGAGTTTCACGGATCGCCTCTAATTTTGAAATCACAACTCTATTAAATATCTTACTTATTTTTCGATTGGGAAGATTATTCATTCTTTCATCAACTCTTCTATAATCAAAATCTAAATATCGCTTCATTACTGCTAATTTTTTATTAAAATATCTAAACTCATTTTCATCAATTAAGGTAGTTTTTACTTTAGTTATTAAGGCTGCAAGTGGGTTAAAATCGTTGCCAATAGAATTCCGATTATTTAGAAAAGATTCTACTATTGTTGTCCCACAACCACACATTGGATCTAGAACAGTATCTTTCTCTTTAGTAAAAATTTTAATAAAAGTTAGAGGAATTTGGGGTATAAATCTTGCGGGATATGAATGGAATTTGTGTGTGAGATATTGAGTGGTAAAATCCTTAAAATCCCAATCAATTTTATCTAAAGATTTAATACCTTCCTGGAAACTATATTCTTCATTAGTGAGTTTCATATATTTATGCTCTGGGGTTTTTATCTCAAATAGAGTTTTTTGTTTGGTATCATATAACATTTTTATCACCTTTATTCTTAAAGCAATCTTTTGTTTGTGCTGAGCGATTATCTGTAAGAACTTTTGAAGGATGATTATACATTAAAAAATGCTTTGTAAATTTTCCATCAACCGATTTAAAGTAACTCAACCTATCAAGCAAGTCGCCTTTTGGTAGAGAGTTATACTCCAAATAAGCCAATTCTAATTCAAACAATTCACTTACGGATGGTAATAATTCTACTTCACTCTGAAACAAATTCTGTGAAATTGGGGGCATATTATAAAATTCTTTACCTTCAGCAGTTAATCTATTTTCGCGTTCTTTCATTTATGTTAACATTGTAACGGAAAATTTTTGTGAAGTCAAGAGAAAATTAACTGAGGATTCAAAATCGCACATTGTCAGGTTTACCCCGTTAGAAAATCAATGTTTCTAACGGGGTTTGCTTCTATGCAAGACAATGAACGAATCTGCGAAGGGAGTGGTAAGGAGGAGATTTCAACAATCGAGCGTTGACAGATTTATGTTTACTCAAGACAACGAAGGAATCGGGGCAATGAAGGGCTTGGGGAATATTCCAACGCCTGCCCCTTTTTTATAATCTTCGAATAAAAAATAATAAAAAAGTATAACTTTTCCTTCCTTATCTTTTCTTCCTAAATAAATAACCTTGATCTTACTCTTTTTTGGAGGGCTAATCTTAAGAATTCCTTGTTTTATTCTTTCTGCTTTATTATTCTCAAAATCTTTAGCCCATTTCTGGTATATTTTTTGAATATTATGTCCTTCTTTTGGTGTGTAATTCAAATAGTACTTTAGTCCATTCATCGAAAGATGTATTACCCAAAAACTTTCAAAAGCAATTCTGATTAATGAAAATACAGATTTATAAGAATTACTATTCGGCAAACTAAATGCGTCTCTTAAAGAAACTACTTGATGATTTATCCAAGAGATATATTCCATGTGTTCAGCATAAACCATTTCGTCGTACTGAATTGTATTGGGTAATTTATCAAACTGCTCAAATAAATAGGAAATGTTCGCAATTATTTCTTTATGCTCATTAATTTTCATCATTCAACATCCTCTTTAATCAATCCTTGAACCTCACCAGTAACCTCTTTAATATCCTTTTCAATCTCTTCCAGAGCTCTTGGCTGTTTATATTCACAGAAATATTTAGTGAAGTTAATTCCATAGCCAACATATTCTGGATATGGTTTGAGTTTCATTTTATCACTTCCCAATATCCGCCCTTGGCTGGACCAATCCTTTTAATAATTCCTAGTTTCTTTAACTTTTTTATATTCCATTCAACGCCACGTCTTTTTAAGCCAGTTACTATTTCTAATTCTTTTTGAGTTATTTTTGGATTTTTTTTCATTGCCAATATTATTTTCTCCACAGTTTTCTCCACAGTTTTCTCCACAGTTTTCTGGCTTTCTTTAGTGATATTTTCACCCCATTTTACCACATCTTTTTCATCAAAAAAGAATTCTATTCTGTAATTATCAATATCTCCGCTAATAATTGGTTTTATACTATAATGTGACAACCATCCCTTAATCATTTTATCAAATCCATATCCAGCATTCTCAGCCAGATCAATCACCCTGAACATTTTTGTTATCAAAGGATTTCTTGGTAAAGAAATATCCCCTTTTTGCAATACCTCGTAAGGTTTAGGCAAAGCACCCGGATTAAAAAATTCAATCCTATTCAAAAACACCCTTATCCTTGGTTTCATAGTCGAAAAATAATCAGAATGCATTAATAAATTAACCAATGCTTCCCTTATTGCCTTTACTTGCGGCTGGTTTTCATCCCTAAACGCTCCTTTCATCTTAAAAGGAATATCTATTTTTTTGATTATTCTTTCATAAATCGAAAAAAAGTATTGAAATAAGTTTGGATAATCTGGAAGTCGAAATTCATATCTTCTGGGTGCATCTGTATAAGAAGTCCCGAAAATCTCTAGATAATCAATTTTAAAATCACTAAATTTAGTCGCAATAGAATCATCAGTTCCAAAAACAAGAAGACCTGCAATAGTTACTTTTCCCCTATCCAATGCCCTTATTTTTGTCAAAAAATCAATATCAGATAGCATGTTGTAATGGTGCTCTGGTTTGATATTCTTCAAATATTGCCTGTATTGTTGTATGGTTTGAGTATCTAAATCGGTAATCGATAATCCTGTTGTCTCTTTATCCTTAGTTCCATAAGCGGACTGTCGATATAAAGAATCAATTTCCTGCCAAGTCAATCGCTGGTCTCCGGAACCAGAACGGATAAACGAATTCTTAACATTGTCAAAATAAACTGGTTTTTTTTGTGCAAGAGGAATGTAAAAAGCGAGAACTGTTTTAGAATCAAAACTATACCTTTTACAATCTGGAATTATTTTTTGATTAAACTTTTGTCCTCGTAATACTGTTGTAAAATCCTGTTCTATCTTCTCCGGATTTTTAACCCCGACTATCTCATATTCTTTTTTATTTTTTCTTACACCAAAAATAATCCACCCACCTGCGGTATTGGAAAATGCTGAAACAGTTTCCCAGCTATTTTTGGGTATCTCGGATTTCGCTTCTTTAACCTCAAAATCTTCCCACTCAATATCCTCTAACTTTTCCACTAATTCAGATTTTTCCATCACAATTCTTCTTTCAAAAGCTCTTGAATTTCAGCAGTAACTCCTTTAATATCTTTCTCAATCTCTTCCAATGGTCTTGGTGGTTTGTATTCATAGAAATATTTTGTAAAGTTAATCTCATAACCAATTTTGTCCTTCTTTCTATCCATCCAGGCACCTGGATAATAGGGTTTAACCTCTTTTTGAAAATACTTTTGAATATCCTGCTTTAACGGAATCTTCTCGGAATCTCTTAAATTCGAGTCTGGCAACTTGTTGCCCTTTTTATCCAGAACATAATCAGCAGAATCATCATGTTCGGATAATGCTAAAATAATATTTTTGATAAAATTAGGCGAAAGGTCAAAATTTTTCAAAGCATTTTGGACTTTTATCTCGAACTTATCCCAATTCTTTAACAAATGGTTCCCAATCTTGTTTAAGGCATTAATTATCTTTTTCTGTTTTCTTTTTCCTTCTTCCTCTCCTTTGAGTTTTAATTCAGTGTCCTTTTTCTCACTCTCAGCCAGTTTTGTAAAAGCTTTAACAGAATAAAGATTTTCCAGTCTTTCTTCACTAACCTGATAATTTAATTGTAGCGGTCTTTCAACAATTACTTTGGTGTAACCAAACTTTTCATTATCAAAAATCTTGCAATACTTACTTCTCCTGAATTTGTCATATAGCTTAACAATTTCATCAATATCATGTTCAGAAAGGTAATTCCTTTTGTTCCCTAAACTTTTTCGCATTTTTTGAAAAAAGGAGACAGCATTAATCAACTGTATTTTTTTCACCCTTTCAGGAGGCTTTTCATTTGTTAGAATCCAGATGTATGTGTTAATCCCTGTATTGAAAAACAATTGATTTGGCAAAGCGATTATTGCTTCGACAAAGTCCGATTCAACCATCCATTTTCTTGTGTCGCTTTCTCCGCTCCCAGCATCTCCAGTAAATAATGGAGAACCATTTGTAATGACAGCAATTCTTGATTTCTCCTTCATCTTCATTTTGGAAATCATATGTTGCAGGAATAACAACTGCCCATCATTTATCCTCGGTAATCCTGCCCCGAATCTTCCCTCAAATCCCCTTTCCGCTTCTTTTCTCACACCATCTTCATCCTGTTCCCATTTTCTGCCATAAGGAGGATTGGAAATAATATAATCAAATTGCATATCAGGAAATTGGTCTTTTGAAAGAGTGCTTACCGGTCCTCTTATGTTTTTATCTTCCTCTCCTTTCATTAACATATCTGCCTTACATATGGCATAAATTTCTTCATTCACTTCCTGGCCAAATACAACAACATCTACTTCTTTATTTATACCCCTGATAAAGTCCTCGCAACTTGTGAGCATACCGCCTGTCCCGCAAGCAGGATCATAAATTGTTCTTATAATATCTCTTTTCTTAAGACGCACCCCATTTTCTACAAACATTAATTCAGTCATTAATCGAACAACATCTCTGGGAGTGAAATGCTCCCCTGCTTCTTCGTTTGATTGTTCTGCAAACTTCCTGATCAGCTCCTCAAAAATAGTTCCCATTTCATGATTGGAAACTATATTCGGGTGTAAATCAACTTTCGTCTCAGAGAATTTTTTTATTAACAGGAATAAGAGGTTTGCCTTAGCCAATCGATTAATATGTGATTTAATATGGAAATTTTCAAAAATGTCCTGAACATTTCTACTAAAACAGTCTACATAATGTATTAAATTTTGTTCAATATGCTCAGGGTCCTCAAGCAGAGCCTTAAAATCATATTTTGAAAAATTGTAAAATCCCAATTTCCTCCCATTTATATCCTTTGCTGCACCTACAAGGACAGGTTCCATATTGTCGAACTGACCTTTATATTTTTTGTAGGTTTCAAGAACTTTCTTTCTGGAATCGCTTAGAGCACAATCAAACCGCTTAAGCACTGTAAAAGGGAGTATTACTTTCTGATATTCATTCCTTTTATATACTCCCCTTAACAAATCTGCTAAATCCCATATAAAACTAATCTTTTCCTGAAAATTCCCCATAATCAGACTTTAGGTTGCTTGTATTCTTCTGTGAATAGTTTGTGTGAAATTGGGGGCATATCATAAAATTCTTTACCTTCGGTAGATAATCTTCTTTCGCGTTCTTTCATTTATGTTAACATTGTAACGGAAAATTTTTGTGAAGTCAAGAGAAAATCAAAACAAGGATTCAAAATCGTTCATTGTCAGGTTTAGTTCTATTCAAAACAATTTCTTATTTAAAGATTTCTCCCGTCTCTTTACACCACAATACAAGGTCAAGAGCAGCCATTGGTATATTAATAGTCTCTGCGAATTTTGACATCTCTTTCTCTATTGCAAAATATATCTTTGGGGATAGTGAGTTGGGAATTCTATCTATTATCCCGGCAAGATGCAAATTCTTCAATATGTGCCTGTCAAGAATTGCCAGATTTTCACCCAGCCCGATGTTCCTCAAGAAATGACTTGCCTCTTTGTAACCAATCCCTTCCACATTTTGAACCAGCCAGTCTCTGAGTTTGTAATTGTTTTCAAACGATTTGACTTTTGATTTAATGTTGCTTTTGGTATTGCCTGTAAAAAGTCTTCTTGCCTCGATAATATAGGAAGCCTTTTTGTTATGAAACCTAACTCCTGATAACTCATCTGCAATGGATTGTGCGTCTCCATTCCATAACAGACCCTTTTTCTTAAGTCTTTCCACCGCCTTCCAGCAGTTTTTTGCTTTTGACTGAGGTGTCAATATGCAAAAAACGAGCTCTGCAAAAATCGTCTCATCTTCGCTCTTACCAGCCCGCTCAAAATCTCCCAATCGTGAAGTTACTTCCTTTTGTCTTTCGGAAAATATATTTTTCATCTCTTCCAAAATTGCCTTGCCGCTTTTCTCAATCACTAATTTATTTCCTATTTAACTATTTAATACTGCCCAACTTATTTCACTTAAGGTAATGAAGCTACTCGTAGATTCTTAAGTGGTCTGTTCATTCTACATTACTTTTCTCAAACATACTAAGGCAGAATTCCATTCCATTTTCTGTGAAGTTCTGCTCACTCTTACAATACAATCCGCATTGCTTTGCCGTGTGCTTGAAATCGGAGTGACCTGAGTACATTCCTACTTCTCGGGCAAACCTCTTGTAGTCAACTATGGGAAGAAGGTCGAAGGGAATGAATAAATATTGCGTTTAAATCCTGCACCTATATATGACCTTGAGCCTGTAATGGTTTTCTTGTGATTTCTTTTATATCATTTTTCCCATTATCTGAATCAAACGATACTGAATGGCATAAGGCTCACTCATTTTACACATCTAATTCCGTCATCTATAAACTTTTTTGCAAATACCTTTACATTCTGCAAACTTACTCCTCCGGGAACTCGGAAAATACATAAATTCCAGTAACGTCTTGCCTCTTCGTTTCTACCTAACTTCTCAAGAGTGTATGCAACATAGACACAGAAAACACCTGAAGATTCCCACATCTTTTGTGCACGCTGAAAATCTGTCAAAGCACTGCTGTAATCCTTCGCTGTCAATTTTTTCAATCCTTTATCTATCAATTCAAAAGGCCCTTCTGGAAAGCGTTTTTCTGCAGAGCCAAACTCTATGTGCCATTCTTCATAATTATTGGTCAGTTGGTAAAGAGTGCACAAATTATGATATGAGCCAGACCAATCTGGATATTGTTTTCTGGCAATTCTCCACTCCTTAAGAGCCTCAGAATAATTGCCCTTTATATAGTATGCATAACCTTTTAAAGTGTGATTTGGTTTCCTTGGATGACCATAATAAAAAGTATCACTCAGAGCCATGATTTTATTGAACTCCTCCTTCACCCTATCAGTACTATCCACCTTTTCATACAATAGTGATAGATATATCCTCTCATAGCCTCGCGGATTGGTTTTAAGATATCTCTTCAATAAATCTATAGCTTTAAGATAATTACCTTCTGAACTGTAAACTGCGGATAAATACAGATCAAGGCACTCAACATTTTTTTCAGTTGGAATGCGCTCCAGATATTTCCTTGCCCTTCTAAAGTAACCCTGCAAGAAGAATTCCTCACCAACCGTATAAACGAGATTCACTTCGGTAGTATCAATAATTGATGGAAAAACCCCTAAGTCTTTATCCTCTAATCTCTTTGTGCGAAAATATGCCCTTGCTATGAGTTCATTGGTTGTCAAATAGTTCGATTTAACCCTGGTGGTTCTTTCCAAAAATGGGATGGCTTCCTCCCACTCACCTTGTGCACAGTAAAGATATGCAAGTTCATAGTTTGCACGGATATTCATAGAATCTTCTGCAATTGCCTTTATATATTCCTCCATAGCCAGTCCTTTTTCCCCTTTAAGTATATATACACTTGCTCTTTCGCAACGACTCATGTATACAGTTCCACATCCAGTGGAAAAAGCGAATAAAAGCAAAAGCCAAATAATTTCTTTCTTAATTTCCATTATTAATGAATAAAATATGTGAAATTAAAGGCATATCATAAAATTCTTTACCTTTAGCAGTTAATCTTCTTTCGCGTTCTTTCATCTATTAACATTGTAACGGAAAATTTTTGTGAAGTCAAGAGAAAATCAAATGAGGGATTCAAAATCGCACATTGTCAGGTTTACCCCGTTAGAAAATCAATGTTTCTAACGGGGTTTGCTTCTATGCAAGA
>Ga0209121_10003451_pt1 | contig 15319 bp, 18 predicted proteins | sample Cruoilmetagenom3_FD_187292 | JGI IMG/M metagenome (GOLD analysis project Ga0209121, IMG submission 187292) | Oil polluted marine microbial communities from Coal Oil Point, Santa Barbara, California, USA - Sample 3 (SPAdes) (version 2) | ecosystem: Environmental > Aquatic > Marine > Oil seeps ...
GGTCTCGGCTTTCAAGGCTGGCATTGGCTTTGGCCGATGGTCATCCCAATTCTTGCGGCGATCGTGGCCTTCGTTGCCACACGCCAAGCTGCCCTACGCACATTGAAGGAACAATCATGAGCTACGCTATCCAATGGGTTCGATCCCTGATCTTTAACGTCATCATGTATGTCGCACTGTTGCCTTGGGGGATCGTCTTTGCGATCCCTGCAACGTTCTCCCGTCGCTGGGCAGTGCTTTGTTGCCGGTCTTATTGTTGGTTCATCAAATGGCTGGCGGGTTGGCTCATCGGCCTCAAATGCGAAGTACACGGCACCCCCCCTCAGGACGAAGTGTTGATCGCCGCAAAGCACCAGTCCTTTCTGGATGTGTTGATGATCTATGGTGATATCCCTGCGGGTCGTTTCATCATGAAAGACATCCTGAAATACGCGCCTGTCGTTGGGCAGTTCGGCCTGCGAGTGGGGTGTATTCCGGTCAAACGCGGCAAGCGCGGCGCGGCGATTCAAAAGATGGTCGCTGATGTATCCGCTGGCCGCTTGTTTCCCGGGCAATTGATTATCTACAGCCAAGGCACCCGCATCGCGCCGGGGGTCAAAGCGCCCTACAAAATCGGCACCGGAGTTCTTTATAGTGAACTCGGGCAAGACTGCGTGCCGGTTGCTACAAATGTGGGTGTGTTCTGGCCCAAACGCGGTATCTACCGCAAACCCGGTTTGGCTGTGGTTGAATTTCTACCGCGCATTCCAGCGGGGCTCGACGTTCCGGTATTTATGAAGGTCCTCGAAGAGGCCGTCGAAGGCCGCTCAAACGAACTCATGCAAGAGGCCGGTTTCGCCGCGGTTGAAGAATGAAAACCGTTGAGACCATCCAAGACCTTGAGGCGCTTTATGATGCGGCCGTCCCGACATCGCTAAGCAAGGTCGTGACGCGCCTGACGCCCCATTATGCCACATGGATCAGCACCGCGCGGTTCTGTGTGCTGACAACCGTTGGCCCAGAAGGGTCTGACGGCAGCCCACGTGGGGACGTTGGCCCCGTTGTGCGGATGGTGGATGACAAAACCCTTTGGCTCCCCGATTGGCGCGGCAACAACCGCATTGATAGCCTGCGCAACATCGTGCGCGACGGGCGTGTCAGCCTGATGTTCATGGTGCCCGGTTCGTCCAATGTGATCCGCGTAAACGGCACGGCGGTTTTGACGAACGATCCCGCCGTTACGAACAGTTTTGAACAAAACGGCAAACACCCCAAATCTGTGATCGTCATCACCGTGGGTGAAGCGTATTTTCAATGCGCCAAGGCGATCATGCGCTCGGAATTGTGGACAGCTGATCCCGTGACCGACCTGCCAACCGCGGGGCAATTGCTGAAGGAACAACAGGCCGAGTTTGACGCGCAGGGCTATGATGATGGCTACGCCGAATACGCCAAAGGAAAAATGTGGTGAGCAAACTCGCAGGTTTTTTGGTAGGGGCAGGCGTCGCCGCAGTTGCAGTCTGGGGCTTCAAAACATGGCGCCACGTCAGCGACGAAGACCTTCTGATGGCCGCGCTGACCGATCATTGCCTTCCATATGTCCTGACGGCTGAGGCACCCTTCGCAGACATGGGTCGCCCGATCGGGGTCTATGACAATGTCGAAGTCGACGACCGGCTGACCGGCGGCGGCGCAAAAATTGTCATTGATGCGCGTTTTGTGGCGTCATGGGGCGAAATCATTGAACCGCCGTTGCGTATCTGCCGTTTGGATGGCCGTCCTCTGGGCGCCTACACGCAGGCATTTGAAATAGAGCCCGATGATTTCCACGACCAGATCACGACGGCCGTTCAGCCTTTGGGCGACCTGCAACTCGACCAAGATCGAACTGACATCGACGATGGGGTCGACGACCTTTACCAGACGCTCGGCTGGTTTGAGGGGGACATGCCGCTCGCTCAAGGCAATCGCGTGGTAATGTCTGTGGTGCAATCGCAGGTCTCAAATGTGATCGTTATCCGTGACCTCGCGAATTAACTCAGCGGGCAATCCGCCACATCCACATCCACCACAATAAACGTCTGCGGCCCAAATTCTTGGCCCGCCATATCGACGTACAGCTTTGACCCTTCAACGAAAATCGCATCGTCGGCCAGCTCAATTGTGGAATTCTCAACGTCCTGCCCCGCGCCATTGAACAGCACGCAGTCGGTCAGAAAATCCAGCACATAGCCGTTGAATTCCGGCTCTGGGAAAACACCGCCAACCGTATCGGGATAGGTCACAATAATCTTTTGGTCGCGAATATCGATGATCGCCGGAACAATGTCCCACCCGTTTTGCTGACCTTCCGGACCAAGCCCGTATTCGACGCTGTTGGTCACAACGGCAGGGTGGCGCTCACCCACATAAATTGGCGTTTCCGTTTCATCATACGCCAGCACACCGAACGTCACGGTGCGGTCCATCAACCCGCCTGCCGACGCCACCTGCGCCGACAAGATCAAAGCGATGGACGTGCGGATCAAGCCGCGAGCCCTTTTTGCCCAAGGTCGAGGTACTTTTGACGACGCGATTGGCGCAATGCCTCGGGGCTCTCGCTTTCAAGCTCCTCCAACATTGACTTGAGCGCCGCACCAACACCATCAATCGCCGCTTTCTTGTGGCGATGCGCGCCACCTGTCGGCTCATCAATGATCCGGTCACATACGCCCAGCTCTTTCAGGTTCTGCGCCGTCAGTCGCAGGGCTTCGGCGGCTTCGCGCATTTTCTCAGCATCTTTCCACAGGATCGACGCACAGCCTTCCGGCGAGATCACCGAATAAACGGAATGTTGCAGCATCGCGACGCGGTTGGCCGTGGCAAACGCCACCGCGCCACCAGACCCACCTTCACCGATGATAACGCTCACCAGCGGTACAGTCAGTTGCAGGCACTTCTGGGTGGACCGCGCAATCGCCTCGGACTGGCCGCGTTCTTCGGCACCTTTGCCCGGGTATGCCCCCGGCGTGTCGACCAGCGTGATAACAGGCAAGCCAAACCGCTCTGCCATATCCATCAAACGGATCGCCTTGCGATACCCCTCAGGCCGCGCCATGCCGAAATTACGTTCAATCCGCGACTTGGTGTCATTGCCCTTCTCATGGCCGATCACCATCACAGGGCGCCCGCCCATACGTGCTAAACCACCCATAACCGCGTGGTCATCGGCAAAGTTCCGGTCACCGGCCAGCGGCGTGTACTCAGTAAACAACGCCTCAATGTAGTCCTTACAATGGGGACGGTCCGCGTGACGTGCGACTTGGCATTTGCGCCACGGCGTTAGGTCTTTGTACAGGCTGACCAGCAAATCCGCCGCCTTCTTATCAAGCGCCTGCGCCTCGGCCTCAACATCCATATCCTCGTTCATACGGGCCATCGCCCGCAGCTCAGCAGCTTTGCCTTCAATCTCGGCCAGCGGCTTTTCAAAGTCGAGGTAGTTTGTCATGCGAAACGCTCCAAAATAACTTAGCCCTGATATAAGGTCTGCATGCAGATAAATGCAACTCAGCAAGATTTGTGCATATCCAATCCGCTAAGGTTAGCTCATGGATCAAGAACACCCATGAATAGATCGTGTTCTACGTGTGATCGGTGAAATCCACGTGCATGCCGATCAGGACGTGCCTTTGGACCAAGCGGTTGAAGGGACGCGCGCCCGTTTACTATACTGAAACGAGCTGAACTTAGGTCTGCGAAAAGGCGGCACATGCAAAACCTCACGATGGCACCGACACTGACCACGCAACGTCTGGTTCTGCGTGGACCTGAACGGGATGATCTCGCGGAATTCACCCGTTTCATGACCAGTGCTCCTTCGATGGTCGCGCAGGGTGAAACCGGCACAGCCGAGCAGGCTTGGTTTGGGTTTCTGATTGGCACGGGTCACTGGCAGTGGCACGGTTTTGGCTTCTTTACCGTTGTTGAGCAACAAACAGGCCAGCCTGTTGGTCGCGTGGGGTTGCTCAAGCACTCCAACTGGCCGGACGTCGAACTTGCATGGCATCTGTTTGAGGGCGCTGAGGGCAAAGGTTTCGCCACAGAAGCAGCAATGGCCGTCAAGACATGGGCGCGCGATGATTTGGGGTTGGATCAACTCCACAGCTACATCGACGTAGGAAACAATCGCTCACAGGCTGTCGCAAAAAGGCTTGGAGCGGTCACAGACGGAACGCGTGCGCCTCATGAACCGGACGCCGAGGTTTGGGTCCACTCAAAGTAGGGCGAATTGGCGGAAAACCCGCCCCAGACAAAGCCGCCCTAGACGAAGCACATTCACCGCCGCAAATTTTGGAACAGCCTCAAATGGTTAACGCCCGAATTCGGGCGTCAAACCCATACCCGACCCATACCGGACCCATACCAGCCCCATATCGAACCCATTCTGCGTCCAAGTCCCGTCGTGCGGGAAAATCTTGCAAACGTTAACGCAAGACCCGCAAGGTCTTTAGCTTGCGATCATTTCTGATTGTTTTACAATGACTTCAGCCTGTTTGATGCTGGCAATATCCACCAAACGCCCCTTGTAAACAGTGGCCCCTTCACCGCGTGCTGTGGCGTCAGCCATCGCCACGAGGATTTCGCGGGCCTCGGCAACGGCTTCTTCAGATGGGGTGAACACTTCGTTGGCCAGTGCGATCTGTTTTGGGTGAATGGCCCATTTGCCAACCATGCCCAGCGTCGCGCTGCGCCGCGCCTGTGCACGGTAGCCTTCGTCGTCGCTGAAGTCCCCTAACGGGCCATCTACAGGCAAAACACCGTGCGTACGGCAGGCCGCAACAATCGCGGCCTGTGCCCAGTGCCATGGATCGCTGTAGTGGCGGGTGTCGCCGTGCAGCATGTAATAGTTTTCCTGCGTGCCGCCGATGCCCGTCGTTTGCATGCCCATTGAGGCCGCGAAATCGGCTGCACCAAGGCTCATCGCTTGCAGGCGTGGCGACGCTGCGGCGATTTCTTCTACATGTGCAATGCCTGCTGCGGATTCGATAATTACTTCAAAACCAATAGGTTTTGTACGTCCTTTAGCGGTTTCAATCGCTGTGACCAGCGCGTCTACGGCATAGATGTCTGCCGCGCAGCCAACCTTGGGGATCATGATTTGATCCAGACGGTCGCCAGCTTGTTCCAGCAGATCAACCACGTCGCGATACCAATACGGAGTGTCCAATCCGTTGATGCGCACGGACAGGGTTTTATTGCCCCAATCAATCGTGTTGATCGCTTCAATCACATTCGCCCGTGCCGCGTCTTTGTCAGACGGGCTTACGGAATCTTCGAGGTCGAGGTTGATGACATCTGCCGCGCTTGCCGCCATTTTAGGGTGCAGTTTGGCGTTCGACCCTGGGCCAAACAACTGGCAACGGTTCGGGCGGGCGACTGGAGTGGGCTGCAAGCGAAAAGACATGGGGAATCCTTGAGGTAATGAAATTACGTACTGATTGGCCTGAGGGGTAGATTATTGCGCAAGATGCTGCAAGTGCGAATTCGCGAGCGCAGAAGATATTGCATCGGGAAAATTTCGCGCAAAAGTGGCAACTTCTGCAATAATTCATTTAAATTCACGATCTTTACTTCTGATTAAGAACATTTTCCCACCAACCCCGCCTCACATTCAGCAAAACCCTGGAGGCCGCGATGATTCCCACACCCTATCTTTTGTTCCTCGGCGATGCGCCGGATCAACTTGCCGCGAAAGTTGCCCAAGGCATCAAAGACTGGCGCCCTGAAAACGCTGTCGGTCAGTTCCGTCTGGCGGGGTGTGGGGCCAGTGTTGAGATTGATGATCTGACGTTGCAGGAAGCATGGGACGCAGGTGCGCGGACATTGGTGATCGGTGTTGCCAACCGTGGCGGTGTTATTTCGCAGGCATGGAAAGACGTTTTGATTGACGCGCTTGCAATGGGGTACGATTTGGCTTCGGGTCTGCACAATCTGTTGCGCGATGAGAATGATCTGGTTGCCGCTGCACATGTCGCAGGACGGACACTTCATGACGTCCGTATTCCTTCGGTGGCATATCCAATTGCGTCTGGTGTGAAGCGGACGGGCAAGAGATGCTTGGCAGTCGGGACAGATTGTTCTGTCGGCAAAATGTATACAGGCCTCGCGATGGATGCGGAAATGCGCAAACGCGGCATGAAATCCACGTTCCGTCCAACAGGTCAGACAGGGATTTTGATCACGGGTGGTGGGGTGCCGTTGGACGCAGTCGTTGCGGACTTTATGGCCGGTGCTGTTGAATACCTGACACCGGATAATGATGCCGATCACTGGGATCATATTGAGGGACAAGGCAGCCTGTTTCATGCGTCCTATTCTGGCGTAACTTTGGCGTTGGTGCATGGTGGTCAGCCAGACGCGCTGGTTCTGGCGCATGAGCCGACCCGCACCCACATGCGCGGCCTGCCGGACTACAACTTGCCTTCGCTTGAGACGCTGCGCGATACAGCACTGCAACTGGCACGCGTTGTGAATCCGAACTGTGAAGTTGTTGGGATTTCCGTGAACACCCAACATTTGACTGAAACTGAAGCGAACGAATGTTTGGCTGAAATCGAAACCCGCATGGGTCTTCCGACTGTTGATCCGTTCCGCCACGGTGCCGGACGTCTGGTAGACGCGCTTGAAGCCATTTAAGGCAGTCGGTGTGGCTTCCGCCTGTGCGGGAGTTTTTCTACCAAGATGAACTTAGGAGACGCGGCATGACAATTACTGTCACTCAGGATGTATTCCAATTGGCGGAAGTCTTTACGATCTCTCGTGGCTCGCGCACCGAAGCAAAAGTTTTGACGGTGAAGGTTACACGTGAAGGCGTGACCGGGTGGGGGGAATGTGTGCCTTATGCGCGGTATGGCGAAACCTTGGATAGTGTGAGTGCGCAGGTTGCGGCTCTGCCCGAAGACGTGAGCCGCGCGACTCTTTACGATTTGCTGGATGCGGGGGCGGCGCGTAATGCGGTTGATTGCGCGTTGTGGGATTTGGAGGCGAAGACCGCTGGCAAACGTGTCTGGGAACTGGTGGGCGTTGCTACGCCGAAACCTTGCATTACAGCATTTACGCTGTCGCTTGATACGGCTGAAAACATGAAGGCGTCAGCAGCAAAGCACGCGCACCGGCCGTTACTCAAGATCAAGTTGGGCACGCCAGACGATATGGCGCGTCTCGAATCGGTACGGGCTGGGGCGCCGAAAAGCACGATCATCGTGGATGCCAACGAAGGTTGGAGCGCCGAAGTTTACTCAGACCTCGCGCCGCATTTGATCCGCCTTGGCGTGAGCATGGTCGAACAGCCTATGCCAGCGGGACAAGATGGAATGCTCGCTGAAATTGAACGCCCTCTGCCGGTCTGCGCAGACGAAAGCTGTCATGATCGTGCATCGCTGCCGGACCTTAAGGGCAAGTACGATATGGTGAACATCAAGCTCGACAAAACTGGCGGTCTTACGGAGGCGCTTGCGTTAAACGCCGCCGCGCGTGCTGAGGGCTACAAAGTGATGGTCGGATGTATGGTTGGATCGTCGCTTGCGATGGCACCCGCGACGATTGTTGCGCAAGGCGCCGAGGTCGTAGACCTTGACGGGCCGCTGCTATTGTCCGAAGACCGAGACTACGCACTACAATTTGACGAAGACGGCGTGCATCCACCCGTCGCAGCACTCTGGGGATAACGACATGAGCCGTACAGTTTACGTGAATGGGGATTACCTTCCTGAAGAAGATGCAAAGATTTCGATCTTTGATCGTTCGTTCTTGATGGCAGATGGCGTCTATGAGGTTACGTCTGTTTTAGGTGGCAAGCTTATCGATTTTGCGGGCCACGCAAAGCGCCTTGAACGCTCCTTGAACGAGCTTGAGATGCAAAAGCCCGAAGCGTTTGACGACCTGCTCGAAATTCACCGCGAACTTGTGCGCGCCAACGACATTGTCGATGGCATGATCTATTTGCAGGTGTCACGTGGCTCTGCTGGGGATCGCGATTTTGCATATCCAGACGCCAGCGTGAAGCCAACGTTGGTGCTGTTCACGCAAAGCAAACCTGGCATGGCGGACAGCCCAATGGCTAAGGTCGGCATGAAAGTTATCTCAATCGAAGACGCCCGATGGGGGCGTCGCGATATTAAAACTGTGCAGCTGTTGTATCCGTCTATGGGGAAGATGATGGCGAAGGCTGCTGGTTGTGACGACGCATGGATGGTTGAGGACGGGTTTGTCACCGAAGGCACATCTAATAACGCCTATATCGTCAAGGGCGACACGATCGTTACGCGCCACCTCGGCACTGAAATCCTCCACGGGATTACCCGAGCAGCTGTGTTGCGGTTCGCCCGCGAGGCGCAGATGAAAGTCGAGGAACGCAGTTTCACGATCGAAGAAGCGCAAGACGCTGACGAGGCGTTTATCACATCCGCATCGACCTTTGTGATGCCTGTCGTCGAGCTTGACGGTACGGCCATCGGCACGGGGAAACCCGGCTTGGTGGCGGCGCGACTACGCGAAATCTACCTCGACGAGTCCCGTAAAGCTGCCATCTAGACGGCACCGCCCCCCACCTCTTGCCAGAATGGTCCAAGCGCGATCATACTGGCGAAAAGAAGCGGAGGCGTAGGTGCGAAAGCTGATCGGGACTATTGTGTTGGTGGCCGGAGTGGGCACTCTGGGGTATATCGGCATGACCCAGCACGCCGCGCGTATTCAGACAGCGATAGGCGATGATGCCCTTGCAATTGCAGCGGCCGCTCCTTTGGGGGTTCAAACAGCAGTGTCGGGCCGTGATCTGGTCGTGACTGGACTGGTCACGGATGCCACGGAACACGCCGTGCTTCAGGCGGCGTTCGAGGGCATTGATGGGCTGCGCAGCCTTGATATCAATGGCGTAGAAACCTTGCCAATGGCGGACCCGTTTCAAATGCAGATCAGCCGCGATGCTGATGGATCGCTGTCAGCTGTTGGGGTTCTCCCGTCGGACGCGGCACGCACCGCGCTAAATAACGCTGCATTTGATGATGTGCCCTTGGCTTCGGGCATGCCAGATGCCGCTTGGGTCGATGCTTTGCAGGCGGGACTGATCGCCCTTGGGCAATTGGGTGATGGGCAAATAACCCTCACGAACCGAACCTTAACCCTTGAAGGTGCAGCACGTGTGCCCGCCGATTTTGACGAGATGCTTTTGGCTATTGAGGCACTGCCCGCAGGTTACACGTTCGAAAATCAGGTTACCGTCATGGATGATGGCGAACCTTTACGTTTGTCGATGACACTGATGGATGGGGCTGTCGATGCCACTGGAAAATTCCCAGCAGATATGCAGCCGGATGAGGTCACCGAGGGGTTCGATATACGCGAGCAGTTTGATGTTACGCAGTCTGTTTTTCTCGCGGCCGACCCTGACTGGCCAGATGTTGCACGAGTCGGGATGGAGGCGCTTGCCGGTTTGATCGAAGCTGATCTGGTCGTAGAAGAGGGGGCCCTGAGGATTGCCGGTGTCGGAAGCCCTGCTGGGATTGCACAGGCGCAGTCGTTGATGGATGGCTTACCTGATACATACTCGGTCAGCACGGAACTCGGCGTTTGGGGCGCTGATTTTGAGCTTATCCTTGAGATGTCTTGGGACGGTGATAGCGCAGATGCAGGTGGAACCTACCCACTTGATTTCATGCCGCGCAGCCCGGCAGGGGCGGTCGTCGCTGACACAGGTCGCGTGTTGTTCCTGCCTGACGACACCGGTGAGTTTACGACCAATGCGAACGCTGGTGTCGCGGCCCTTGAATTGATGGATGCAGGCACGTTACGCGCCACACAAACGTCTATCACTCTGACCGGTGAGGCGGCTTCGCCGGGGGTTTCGGCGGCTCTTGATGAGGTTTTGGCCGGTGCTGCGGCAGGGACCGAGATTGCGCGCGATGTGATAGGCTTGGATGATGGCTCTCCAGCGGCGTGGTCTCTCGATTATGATGTGGAACGTGGCGCGCATATTGATGGGCGACTGCCAAACGGGTTGGATGCGTCGATCGTCGGGCAGGCGCTAGGTGTCAATCAACTTACGGGCACGCCGGGGACTGCGTTAGAGGATGATGAAGTCGGCACCAGCCTCGAAAGCTTTGAGATTTTGTCAGGGTATCTTCGCGAGGTTGAGACACTTTCATTCTCAAGCGATAGCAGTGGGAGTACGCTCGATCTGGTTCTCAGCCCTGGCGTGAACGTTGATTTGGTCGCCACAGAACTGGCAGAGAATTTACCCCATGATGTGTCTTTTTCGTTGCGCGTTATGGACCCGCCCCCTGAGGACGGCACCGTGCGCATGAATACCCTGAGTGACGCGGAAGAAGTGTTCACCAACGGGTTATGGCTTCCCACAGTTGAGTTTGCCGCTGACGCGACAGAATGTGATGCGCAGACGTTGAATGTGTTTGAACGTGGTCAGATAGGTTTCTTGTCTGCTTCAGCGCGCTTTGATGCAACGTCTGCAAGTACGGTAAACGGACTCGCAGCTGTTGCGCTCGCGTGTGTTGATGCGGGTCTTACGTTGGAAGTGGGGGGGCATACAGATGCAACCGGTTCCGTTCTCGCCAACCAAGTGCTGAGTGCGAACCGCGCCAGTTCAGTGCGAACTGCCCTGATTGAACGGGGGGTGCCAGCCGGGGCCATTACAGCGGTCGGGTACGGCCAATCTGAACCAATCGAGGACAATGAAACCGCCGAAGGCCGTGCTGCCAATCGGCGAACAGATATAAAATGGTTTGCAGCAGGCGCTGAGGATAACCAATGATGCAGGTCAAAGGAGTGTAGCGATGTTCAAAGGATGGGGCTTCTTGCTTACCGAGATTTGGGTACTTCTCGCGCTCGCCACTTTGATTGGCCTTTTCGCGGGGTGGCTGATCTGGGGTGGGCGTTCTGACACGGGGCCGGACGCTGATGAAGTCCGCCGCCTGCAAGCGGAACTTGACCGTGCAAGCGCTAAGAGCCGCGCGACCGTGGCTGATTTGGATGATGATATGCCACCGCCCATGACACCGGCTGTTTACAAACGACCTGACCCAGCGCCTGTGGCCGCGCCGGTGAAGGTTGAACCCACTTCGACACCAGCTGCCGCAGTTGGCACCAAGCCTGAAGGCTTGGACGCTGCACGCGACGGCCTGCCAGATGATCTGACGACGATCAAAGGTATCGGCCCCAAGATGGAAAAGCTGTGCAACCGTCTTGGGTTTTGGCATTTCGATCAGATCGCCGCGTGGAGTGCAGACGAAGTTGCTTGGGTTGATGACAATCTTGAAGGGTTCAAAGGCCGCGTGACGCGGGACAGCTGGGTCGAACAGGCGAAGGCCTTATCCGGGAAATAAACCGCCGGATCTAGTCTTCAAATTCGAACGTTAAGCAGTCTTCGGGAATGTCACATGTGGTGCAGCCCAACAGCGTCACAACTGTACGTCCGCCAATTTCGACCTGCACACCGCTGCCATCCAGTAAGTCATGCAGAAATAGCTCTGCGTCAGCGTCTTTGGTAGGCAAGCTAAAGGCGAGCTTTTCAACGCGCGGGTCGAAGTCTTTCACAACGGGTGCCAAGACGGGCGCTGTCAACGTGACCGGCCCAACAGAAACTGGCGCAGTAATCACATCCATATCAAATGGTAACATAACAATAACCTTATTCCGCGCAGACAATCCCGCGTGTCCATGCGTTGTTGAAACAGAAACAGGCCCGAGGTGTCAAACTTTTGCCGCAATGGTCGATATCCGGTCAACAATCGGTGCAGTTTAGGTCGAATTGTCGAAGTTAGCCGCCTTTTTGGGTGACGTTTTCGTCGAAGGCCACGCGAAATGCGGCGTCCTTTTCCGGTGTCGAATCGGTTTGATAGTCAGCTTTCCATTGCGCCATGGTCATCCCGTAGAATGCTTCGCGGCCTTCGTCCTTTGACATTTCGATGCCGTGCTCTGCTGCTGCCTCTTGGTACCAGCGGCTCAGGCAATTCCGGCAAAATCCTGCGAGGTTCATCATGTCTATATTTTGAACGTCTGTTCGGTCTTCCATCAGGTGTTTTTGTAGCCGGCGAAATGCGGCCGCTTCGAGTTCGACTTGAGTTCGGGCATCAATCTTTGGCATCTGAGGTCTCCATCTGGATTAGGGCTTTGGTCAGGATAGGGGCAAGTCGTTTGGCCCAAGCGACTTGCTGGTCTGCTGTTTCGATAAGGTCGCTGCGCAATTCAATTAATGTATTGGCACGGCTGGTTTGTAACGCATGACGATCAATTGCATCACCGGGAAGATGGCCAGCGTAGGGCTCATTGTCGCCGACGCATAGGCCTTCTTCTTTGTTTAGCAGGCCAAGCAGCGCATTGGATAAACGGTCATCAAACGCATGCAAAATACCGATATGCCACGGACGCGGCGGGCGGCCATTCAATTGCGGTGTGAAACTGTGTACCGCAACGATCACGGTATCGCCTTGCCGCGCGGCTAATTCGGCATATGCGTTATGGTACGGAGAATAGAACGCATCCACGCGGCGGGCTTTTTCAATGGCGTCCGCATTGCGATTTGCGGGAATAACAGACCCATCATAGAGCTTCATTAAAAGTGTCGGGTCATTCAGCCCACGGTTCGGATCAATCACCATACGCGAGAAGTTCGAAAGAACTGCAGGGGCGCCTAGAGCATCGGCCAAAGCCCGCGTTACACCTGCCGCGCCAACATCATAGGCGATATGGCGTTGCATGTCTTCGTCGGGCAACCCTAAAGAACCACCCCCAATACACGGCGGAACAGCATTGGATGCATGGTCGCAAGTGATTAACCAGCGGGACCGCCGATTGGCGCCATGTATGCTAAATGGTTCAAATGATGCCGTTGTCATAGTTTCGTTATCCGTTTGAGGCAGTTGTGGGTGCAGTAGAATGCGGTATAAGACCGCAAACCGTTAGCGGTAACTGCCGTTCGCAAATGCCGCCGAACCTGAGGAATACCACCATGAAACGTGATCGCAATGTCAAGATTGTTGCCACATTAGGCCCTGCCTCCGACGACTACAAAATGATCCGTGCATTGCATGAAGCCGGAGCCGATGTTTTCCGCTTGAACATGAGCCACGGCGACCACGCGGAAATCAAAGCCCGTCATGAGATTATTCGGAAGGTTGAGAAAGACCTCAACAGCACGATTTCCATTTTGGCTGATCTTCAGGGCCCAAAACTGCGGGTTGGCGTGTTTGCAAATGACGACGGGGAAGATTTGGTTGTTGGCCAGGCGTTCCGTCTTGATCTGGATGACGCGCTGGGAACATCTGAGCGTGTGCAGCTGCCACATAAAGAAATTTTCGACGCACTTGAGCCGGGTGCGCACCTGTTGGTGAATGACGGAAAAATCAAACTGCGCGTCAAAGAATGTGGTCGTGACTTCGCGGATTGTGAAGTTCTGGTTGCAGGTGCCATTTCAAACCGTAAAGGCGTGAATGTCCCTGACGTTGTGCTACCGCTTGCCGCGCTGTCGGAAAAAGATCTGAAAGATCTAGAGTTTGTTTGCGAGCTGGGGGTGGATTGGCTGGCATTGTCATTCGTACAGCGCCCTGCAGACGTAGAGCAGGCACGCGCATTGGCCAAAGGCCGCGCTGCGATCCTGTCCAAAATCGAAAAACCCTCCGCAGTTGCAGCGTTTGACGATATTCTTGCCGTGTCTGATGGCATTATGGTTGCCCGTGGTGACCTGGGCGTCGAATTGCCCGTTCAAAACGTACCACCTATTCAGAAGCAGTTGATCCGGAAAAGCCGAGCTGCGGCTAAGCCTGTAATCGTTGCGACGCAAATGCTTGAGTCGATGATTGAGTCCCCGATGCCAACCCGTGCCGAAGTCTCAGACGTCGCGACCGCAATCTACGAGGGGGCCGATGCGATCATGTTGTCTGCGGAATCCGCGGCGGGCGACTTTCCGATCGAAGCGGTGACGACGATGAACAACGTCGCGGTCGAAGTCGAAGCTGACCCGACCTATACCCAGATTATCGAAGCAAGCCGGAGAACGTCTGGCCGCTCGGTCGCGGATGGTATCGTAGCCGCCGCGCGTGAGATTGCGGAAACAGCGGACATCAAGGCGATCTGTTGTTACTCCCAATCTGGTACAACAGCACTGCTCACGGTGCGCGAACGCCCACGTGTGCCGATCATCGTAATGTCCAGCGACATCAAAACGGTTCGTCGTCTCGCTCTCAGCTGGGGTACGAATTGCGTGATGACCGACAAAGTTGTCGACCGCTTTAAGACGGCCGTACTCGAAGCGGTGCGGTCCGCTTTGGCCACAGGAGTTGCTGAAAAGAGCGACTTGGTTGTTGTGACAGCGGGTGTTCCATTTAATACACCGGGCAGCACAAACATTTTGCGCGTTGCGCCCTGCGACGAAAATTTGATTTTGGCTGCAACTTCGGAGTAATGTTTTCTCAACTGTTTGAGTTGGGGTAAATTTATGGATCCGGATCTTATGTTGGTGGTCGGTCTTGTAGTGGGCGGTTTTTCGATTCCGTCTATTATGGGCTCTTTGGCGGATGGGCGTGTGCCGAGGGCCGCGGCGATTGCGATTATGGTCGCCGGTGGGCTTGTGGCGTTGGCTGTGAAAGAAAAACCTAGCGGTTATGCGATCAGCGACATCCCAGATGTCTTCGTGAACGTTGTTGGCCGCTACATCAACTAATTTACTGCGAATCTACTTGCCATAAAACATCACCTCGGCTAATCACCGGTTTCCAACCGCGCGTCCGGCTTAAGTGGCATGCCGAGTCGCGTTTTCGCACCTACCCTAAGAGGAGATGGAAATGCCCAAGATGAAGACCAAATCGAGCTGCAAAAAGCGGTTCAAGATGACTGCCTCTGGCAAAGTCAAAGCATCCCAAGCTGGCAAACAGCACGGTATGATCAAACGCTCTAACAAGTTCCTGCGTAACGCACGCGGCACAACAACCCTTTCAGCCCCTGATGCGAAGATCATCAAGGGCATGATGCCATACGCGCGCTAAGGAGGATCTGATATGCGAGTTAAAGGTGGTACAGTCACTCATCGTCGTCACAAGAAGGTCGTAGACCAGGCGAAAGGCTATTATGGCCGTCGCTCTACGACATTCAAAGTTGCGCGTCAGGCCGTCGATAAGGCGAACCAATACGCAACACGCGACCGTCACAACCGTAAGCGCAACTTCCGCGCTTTGTGGATCCAGCGTATCAACGCTGCGGTGCGTTCAATTGACGAAACACTGACATATTCCCGTTTCATCAACGGCCTGAACTTGGCTGGCATCGAAGTGGACCGTAAGGTTCTCGCCGATCT
>Ga0209121_10003454_pt1 | contig 15315 bp, 11 predicted proteins | sample Cruoilmetagenom3_FD_187292 | JGI IMG/M metagenome (GOLD analysis project Ga0209121, IMG submission 187292) | Oil polluted marine microbial communities from Coal Oil Point, Santa Barbara, California, USA - Sample 3 (SPAdes) (version 2) | ecosystem: Environmental > Aquatic > Marine > Oil seeps ...
CTCACCGCGCCCGACGGTCGCCCTCTGCGGTTTGGCATCTGCCCGGCACCTGGGCACATCTAGATATGCAATTGTTAAGGTTCAAGACGGAGTTCCTGAACAAGCGCATTGGCGCCGCCACCCTCAAGAAGGAAGTAGACAAGTACAACGCACTGGCAGAGACAGACCCCACCAAGCGACCGGCCGGCGTCGTCTTCGTCACCAACGCCGTCCTGTCGGCCCGCGTCAGGGACGCAGTTGCGGCCTACTGCCAAAAGCACGGCTACGCCCACGACTTCTGGGCGCGCACAGAACTGGACATGCGGGTCAAGAAACACCCTGACATCGTCCGGGAGTTCTTCCGTGCTGGCTCGGAATTGACGGCCACCCAACCGGCCCACCTCTTCGTCTGCTATAAGCGTAACGCTGATCCCGATCGGAAGCTGGCCGCCTATCTGTATGAATTCCTGACCGCTCAGAGCCACGATGTCTTCATAGACTCCACGCTGCGCACCGGTGAGGCCTGGCTGGAGGAGATAGACCAGCAGATTAAAGCCAGCGATTTCCTGATCGTGTTGCTGTCCAAAGAATCGGCCGATAGCGAGATGGTGCAGGCAGAGATCAGGCGTGCTTATGAGTATCGCAAGTTGCAGGGACATCCGCACATCCTGCCGGTGCGTATAGCCTACGAGGGATTGCTGCCCTATTCAATTGAGGCCTTCCTGGATCCATTGCAATACGTGGTCTGGCGGAGTGACGCGGATAACGAGCACGTGGGCCGTGATATCCTGGCTGTGATTGAGGGCCGCCTGGCAAAACGGACGCCGATCCAGATCAGACCTATGGACACAGGCGAAGGCGTTGTCTTTTCCGTGGATGGACGTATCGTCGCCGACGAAGAGAGCCTGCACCCGCCGTTGCCGCAGTTCGACCCGCGTTTCCTCGAAGAACTGGAAGCGCCGGGCGGTGCGGTCAAGTTGCGCGACAGGTTCTACGTCGAGCGCGAGGCCGACGCTCGCCTGAAGCGCGAGGTTGTGAGAGCGGGCACGACCACGACGATCCGTGCTGCGCGCCAGACGGGCAAGAGTTCGCTCTTGGTGCGGGGCGTGTACCACGCGCGCCAGAATGGGGCCACGGTTGTGAACCTGGACGTACAGTGCGTTGACAGCGATCATCTGGAGAGCCCCGACGTTTTTCTGCGCTACCTGGCCGAGTTCATCGTCCGCAGGCTGCGGCTCGACGTGGCACAGGTGGAGAAGTCCTGGCGCGGCTCGCTGGGACCGCAGGACAAACTGACCTATCTGATGCAGGACTACGTCCTGCCCAGGTGCGCCGTTCCCATCGTCCTGGCCCTGGACGAAGCGGACCGTCTTCTGCAGACGAAATTCTACAAGGATTTCTTCGGCCTGATCCGCTCCTGGCACAACAGCCGGGCTTTCAATGACCAGTGGAACAGGCTCAACATCGTAATGGTCATCTCCACCGAGCCCTATCTCCTCATCCCCGACGTGACCCAATCCCCCTTCAACGTGGGTCTCAGACTCTATCTGAAGGACTTCAGCGAGGCCCAGGTGCGCGACCTGAACCGGCGACATGGCTCGCCTGTGAGGGAGAGCGACTTTCCCCGGTTGATGGAATTGCTTAGCGGTCAGCCCTATCTCACGCGTAAGGCGCTCTATACGTTGGTTACCGAGCGACTGGCCTGGGCCGACCTGGCCCGCGTCGCCGCCACCGACTATGGCCCTTTCGGCGACCACCTGCGGCGTCATCACTGGTTGCTGCGCGATGAGCCGGATCTGAGAGAGGCGCTGAGGCAAGTCATTCGCCACAACCGTTGCGCAGACGAGATGGCTTTCTTCCGCTTGCTGCGGGCCGGGTTGGTGAAGGGGAGTGGCGAGGTCTGTAAGTGTCGCTGTGATCTGTACCGAATGTACTTTGAGGGTAAGCTATAAGGTCTTGGACCACGAAAGACGCGAAAGGGGAACACGAAAGACGCGAAAGGGGAACACGAGAGACGCGAAAGGGGAACACGAAAGACGCGAAAGGGTTTCGTGGTTTTCGCGTCCTTTCGTGGTTTTCGTGATCCAAACGTCCGGCACAAAGGAACCAGTCTATGTCTCGTCCATTGTCGAGTAAAGGGTATCAGTTCGAACCTCTGTCCCATGAAACGCTTGGCGCCTGCATTGACGTTCAGGGGCAGTTGGGTCTCCACTGCAAGGAGGTGGACTATCAACGCGCTCTGGCGCTGGCAATACCCAAGCGTGGCTTGCAGTTTCAGCGCTAGGTGGAGATCCCTATCTCCTACGACGGGGTCGTGATCACCAAACGGCGGGTGGACTTCGTCGTCTGGGACGGCACCGACGAACTGCTACTGGAAACCAAAGCCAAGAGTGCCATCCTGCCTGAGGATATTGAGCAATGTCTCCTGTATCTCCACCAGGGTGGTTACCGGCTGTGTCTGTTGGTCAACTTTGGGCAGAAGCCATTAGGTGTGCGACGCCTCGTCCATACGCCTGACCATGAAAGGGAACACGAAAGACGCGAAAGGGGCCACGAAATGCACGAAAGGGATGAAAGGCGCGAAAAGCTTTCGTGATTTTCGCGTTCTTTCGCGGCTTTCGTGATCCAAACGCTTTGTTCCCACGAGGATACAAGCCATGACAAACGTTCCTACAACCACATCCGACTTCTTCGTCGCCGGCGGCACGCTGGGTGCCGATGCTCCCTCCTACGTGAAACGCCCGGCGGACGACGAACTTCTCAACCTGGCGCTGTCCGGCGAGTTCTGCTACGTGCTCACTCCCCGCCAGATGGGCAAGTCGAGCCTGATGGTCCGTACCGCCGATCGCTTGCACGAGAGTGGGGTCAGCACGGCTATCATTGACCTGACCAAGATCGGCACCGACGTCAGCATTGAGCAATGGTACCTGGGGCTGATCACTTGGCTCAAGGTCGAGTTGGACCTCTCCGTGGACCCGGATGGTTGGTGGTCAGAGCATGCATCCCTCGGCGCGGTGCAGCGTTTCACCGACTTCCTGCACGACGTAGTGCTGGCGGAAATCGAGGGGCCGGTTGTGATCTTCATAGATGAGATAGACACCACGCTGAACCTGGACTTCTCCGACGACTTCTTCGCCTCCATCCGCTTTACCTACAACGCCCGCGCGAGCGACTCCATCTACAACAGGCTGACCTTCGTCCTCCTGGGTGTGACCACGCCCACCGACCTGATCAAAGACCGCAGCCGCACCCCCTTCAACATCGGCCAGGGGATTGACCTGCGCGAGTTCAGCCAGGAGGACGCCCAGGTGCTCCAACAGGGCCTGCAAGCCGCCTGCGGGGAACAGGGGGAAACCATCTTCACCCGTATCTTCCACTGGACGAACGGCCATCCTTACCTGACCCAGAAACTATGTCTGACCGTGGCCGAGAGCGGGGACGGGAGTTGGGCTGGCGAGCGGGTTGATGAGTTGGTGGGGAGGCTGTTCCTCTCAGAAGAGGCGCGTAAGGAAACCAACCTGCAGTTCGTGCGCGATAGCGTCAGCGCCAGCCTGCAGCGACGGAGGCTGCTAACCCTCTATCGCAAGGTATACGAAGGCAGAGCGGTTCCAGAGGATGAGCGGTCGCTTGACCAGAACCGGCTGAAACTGTTCGGCCTGGTGCAGGCCGAAAGGGGCGTGCTGAAGGTGCGCAACGAGATCTACCGCCGGGCCTTCGACCTGGATTGGATCAAGGCCAACACTCCCGTTGACTGGACACGGCGCATCGCCGTTATCTCGACGTTGCTCGTCATCTTGCTGGCTGTGAGCATCGCCTGGCTCATCCCTCGGCAGAGACAGCAGACAGCCGAGATCCAGGCGCAGACTTTCGTTGACAACTTCTGGAATACGACCAGCGCCGATGTGCGCATCACCAGCCTGGCGGGGCTGTTTGGCCTCCCCGTCTACGAGGATCAGGCAGACCAACTCTTCTACCAGGAACTCAATCCGGAAGAGCAACTGGCCATGTTTGACCTGGCCGACCCGGAGGCGGTAGGAGCGCAGTTGATCACCGTGGTGCAGGGGTTGTACACTGACCTGGAACTGCAAAACGACGAGCAAGGCAATGGGTTGCTGCGTGCTATGGCCCAAGCCTTGCGCAGACTGGACGATCCGATGGCAGTCAATCTGGCGACAGAGATCGAGCAGTGGCTACAGGGCCGGGCGTATTACTCCCAAGGCGAGTATCAGCAGGCCGTCACAGCGTGCGATGTCGCCATCAGCCTGAACGATCATAATCCGGGCACTCACTTTGATCGGGGTCGGGCTTACGTGGGACTGCAAGACTATGATGCGGCCCTGGACGACTTCGAGGTTGTGATCCAACTGGATCCGGAGTGGCTGCCGCAGGTCCGGGAGGTCATTGATGGGAATGCAGCCCTGTTTGACTACCTGGGAACACACAGGGACGGCAATCCCGACCTGGCGACATACTTCCCAACGTTGACGCCCACGCCTACATCTACGAATACGCCAACGCCCACATCCACTCCGACACCAACGCCTACACGCACACCTACGGAAACGCCGCGCCCCACACCTACCGTGACACCATCGCCAGCGAATACAGCGACTCCAACTGCCCCGCCGCTGGAACTGGTAGCACCGGCTTATGGAGACACGTATAAGGCGGTCAGCTTCCAATGGCGCGGCTCTCTGAGCGCGGGCCAGGCATATCAGGTCACTGCCCGCCATTTCGAGAGCGGCTACACGATCCAGAGTGGATTGTTGACGGACCAAAGCTGGACCGCTGACCTGCCAAGCGACAAGTTCGGCGAATGGCGCTGGACGGTGTCGGTGGTGCAGGGCGGGAGGACGATGGCCACTTCGTCCGAGTGGATGTTCTGGTTCAACCCGCGTCCTGGTGGTGGTGGGCAGACACCGACGACAGAGCCGACAATACAGCCGACGAACACACCGCCATAGTAGGCCAATCAGGTGCGTATGCGTAGGAAGGAAGATAAGGGGAGATGACAAGACTTAAGAAGAAGCGATGTCTGTTGATTGTGATTGCCGGGCTGATTCTGTTGCCTGGTACCGCAGGGCGAGTGACCAGCGACGGGGTCAGTAGCGAGCCTTACTACAGTGTAGACCTCAGTTCGGCGCCTATCAGCGCCACTATGGGCGTGCCTATCACCCTCACGGTGAGCTACAGCAGCACGATAGCCAACAGCACCTGGACGGCAAGAGCACCTATGCCCACGCCACGTGATGACGCTGCGGCCGTGGGGCTCGGTGGCAAGGTGTATGTTGTTGGCGGGCGTGATAGCAGCGGCGCATTAGCTTCGGTGCTAGCGTACGCCCCGGCTTTCGATACCTGGAGCAGCAAGGCCGATATGCCAGGTGCCAAAAGTGCGCCCGGAGCCACTGTGGTCAACGGGCACATCTATGTCATAGGACCGCCCGACCCGCAGGTGTACGAATACAGCCCAGCCACCAACTCTTGGGTGATCAGGTCGTCGTTGCCCATCACCCCGTCAGGTGTGGCGGTAGCTGCCATAAGCGGGCAAGTATTTGCTGCGTTCAGAGTTGCCGGTAGTGAGCGTCCACAACTGTACATGTATGACCCGTTCCAAGATACCTGGGAGCAACGCCAAAGTCATCCAGATGACCGTTCTATTGAGAGCTTGGGTGTTGCCAATGGCATGATCTACGCCATCGGCGGCTGTCTTGCAGGACAGAGCCCTTGCGAGCCAAAGCAGGTAGATCGCTATGATCCCATGAAAGACACCTGGACGACGAACGCCATACCACCACTGACAACTCGGCGTACTCATCTAGGGCCGACGCTGCCCACTGTCGGCGGCAAGATGTATGTGATTGGTGGATGGGATGGCTATTCAACACTCTCCTCGGTTGAAGTCTATGACCCATGGAACGACACCTGGATCTCAGAGGCACCGATGCCTATGGCTCGCTACGGGGTAGCCTATGCCGCTGTGGGGTACAAAATCTATGCCATCGGCGGTAATTGGGGTGGTTCGGGAGGACATTGGCTGACGACCGATGAGGAGCTCGCCTTGCCCGAACCAGCGCAGGTGGAAAACCCGATTGCTTTTGTGAGTGGTCGCGACGACTATTACGAGATCTACACCATGAACCCGGACGGCAGCCATCAGCTTCGCATCACCAATGACGGTTGCGCCAACTGGCATGCAAACTGGACGCCCGGCGGTACCCAAATTCTCTTCAGCGTAGATTGTAGAGGCAACCGGGACATCTATTCAATGAATCCCGATGGGTCAGACTGGCGACGGTTGACCACAGACCCTCTCTGGGACACCAGGCCGTCTATGTCACCGAATGGACAGAAGATCGCCTTCCTGCATGGCGGGCAGCCTGACGAACTGCATCTCTGGATAATGAACGCCGACGGAAGCGGCAAGATGCAGTTAGCCTCTGGGCCTGGAAATGAGGATGATAGCGCTTTGGCTTGGTCACCCGATAGCCAGCGTATCGTCTTCCGCTCCACCCGCAGTGGCAGTTCGCAGCTTTGGCGCATTGACGTAGATGGCTCAGGCCTGACCCAACTGACTGACCTGACTGGGGAAGCATACGATCCAGCTTGGTCCCCTGATGGTTCGACGATTGCCTTCACCAGCGAGGGTGACCTGAGATTGATGGACCCAGATGGTACTAACATCCGTACGCTGCCAGGGCCAGGTTGGGAGGCACGTCCTGCTTGGTCATCTGACGGCACGAGGCTGGCATACAACTCTTGGCGTGACTCCGCCGAGGGGGAAATCTATTCCAAGAAGACCGACAATACCGACGAATGGAACTTGAGTAACAATCCCGCCTATGACTCGGACCCAGCTTGGGCCTGGGCGAGAACCATCTTCTTTATCCACCTCCCCGTCGTACTAAGGAACTACCCCACCCGGGACACCTATTACGAGGAGAACGACCACTGGCTGGCTGCCTACGGTCCGTTAGCTATGTGTCAAATCTACCAGGCCTATCCTGACGATACCGACGACTATTACTGCTTTGAACTATCGGCGCAGGCGATGGTCAACATCAACGTGGAGAACTTCGCGCCGACCAGCAGCAACGGCACCGTCGCGCTCTATGGCCCGGCAGTTGGAGATGAGCGAGGGGAGCAGATTGATTACTACGGAGAACTTGCTCATTCGTCAATGTCACTCGGCCCACACTCGCTTAGGCCGGGCAAGTACTATATCCGAGTGTACACGGCTAGCAGCCATTCGACTACCCAGCTTTATTCTCTGACGGTGAACTATCCATGTTATGACACACACGAACCCGACGACAGCGAGCATTACCTGGACTGGCCGCCCCTGGAACCCGGTATGCCCGTTGAAGGCTACATATGTTACGAACATATACACCTGGAGGACGGTGAGTCGGTGGAGGAGCGTGACTGGTACTACTTCCAGATCGACAGTTTGTATGATATTGAGGTTGATCTTGATGTGCCCGATACGGTGAACTATGACCTCTTCCTTTGGGTCGGACACTGGGAGAGTTCCGATGATCCTGGACGCGGTGTTGATGAACACATTGAGTGGTCTGCCCAGGGCATCGGAACGTATGCAGTGGTTGTGAAATCTCTCGGCGATGCCGACAATTGTACTCCGTATGAGCTTATGGTTACCTTAAAGCCACAATAGTAGCGCCGGAGATCGTCCTGGGCCGTAAAAGGTACCAGGGCAGAAGTCGCACTTTGCGCTGGCTGGATCGCCATGTGCTTTCCGTGGGCTACGGGGGGCTTGGACCACGAAATACGCGAAAGGAAACACGAAATACGCGAAAGGAAACACGAAAGACGCGAAAGGAAACACGAAAGACACGAAAGGAAGCACGAAAGGCGCGAAATGGGGCGAAATGCGCGAAAGGCTTTCGTGATTTTCGCGGTCTTTCGTGATCTTCGTGGTCCAAACGGTTTGACGGTCGGGCGGTCTCCGGTAAGTAAGCGCGATATGATCATTAACCTGCTCAACTCCTCACAGCAGCCACTGCTCATCGCCCGGGGGGAGTTCCTCGGGCGGTGTCGTCTCTGGGGACGGAGGCGGGGCGAGCAGATGCAGGAGCGCCACGCGGCGGGCGTCGGGCCAGCGCACCTCACTGGCCCGCAGTCGCCTGCGGCGGTGCCCTGAGCCTGTCGAAGGGTCGGGCTTGAAGGCGGTGCAGGAGTCGGGGGGGCCACAGATTTTGGCCAGACTCAAGCACTGGTGCCGGGTGAGTGCCCAACACCGCCTGTTTACGGCGGTGCAAGCGCCGGTGCCGGGTGAGTGCCCAGCACCGCCTGTTTACGGCGGTGCGGCCCACGGCGGTGCGGCCCACAGCACTGCGTATGCAGCCATTGACCAACGTGACAAGAAACGAGTTTTGGTGTACCATTGGGTTGTACCGGTCGTCGTGGGGAAGGGAGGGTGAACGACGATGAGCGCCTCAACAGGTAGCGGAAGATGGTTCCTGCTCGTGCTGGTGCTTGGCCTGTTCGCCGTGGTTACGCCGGGTTGCACGCTGCTTGACGGCGACTGCAAGAGCGGTCCGGCCCCAGGCGTGGACTGGCATCGCTGCAACAAGAGCGAGGCCGACCTGCGCGGGGTTGACCTGAGCAACGCCAACCTGAACAACGCCAACCTGAGCAACGCCAACCTGAGCGGCGCCGATCTGAGAGGGGCTGTCCTGAGCAAGGCCAGGCTGGCCGGGGCCAACCTGACCAGGGCCAACCTGTGGCGGGCCAACCTGAGCGGGGCCGACCTGAGCGGCACTATCCTGGGCGACGCTGACCTGACGATGGCCGACCTGAACGGGGCCAACCTGAGCGGGGCCGACGTGAGCAGGGCCAACCTGGGTGGGGCCAACCTGAGCGGGGTTGACCTGCGCGACGCCAACCTGAGCGACGCCAGCCTGAGCAAGGCCAACCTGAGGGGGGCCATATTGGACGAGGGGACCACACAGATTGACGCCAAGTGGCGCCTCGTCTGGGAGATTGTCACCAACGGGGCATCGGGACGCGACCTGCACGCGGCTGACCTGAGCGACGCCAGCCTGCGCGATGCCGACCTGCGCGATGCTGTCCTGAGCAAGGCCAATCTGACCGATGCCGACCTGACCGAGGCCCACCTGACTGGGGCCGACCTGACCGGTGCCGACCTGGCCGGTGCTGACCTGACCGGTGCCGACCTGACCGGTGCCAACCTGGAGGGGGCCAACCTGAGCAGGGCCAATCTGACCGAGGCTGCCCTGACCGGGGTCATCCTGAAAGGGGCCATATTGGACGAGGCCACGCAGATTGACGCCAGGTGGCGCCTCGTCTGGGAGATCGTCACCCAGGGGGCACCGGGACGCGACCTGCACGACGCTGACCTGAGTGGGACCAACCTGGGTGGGGCCGACCTGAAAGGGGCCGACCTGACGGGGGCCAACCTGAGCGACGCCTGCCTGAGCGGGGCCAACCTGAGCGAAGCCAAGCTGGGAAGGGCCAACCTGCGCGGGGCCACGTTGGACGAGGCCACACAGATTGACGCCAAGTGGCGCCTCGTCTGGGAGATTGTCACTCAAGGGACACCGGGACGTGACCTGCACGAGACCGACCTGAGCGACGCCGATCTGAGCGGGGCCGACCTGAGCGAGGCCAACCTGGGCGGGGCCAACCTGAGTGGGGCTAGCCTGAGCAAGGCCAATCTGAGCAAGACCGATCTGAGCAAAGCCGACCTGACCGGGGCTGACCTGGCGGGGGCCGATCTGACGATGGCTGCCCTGCACGGGGCCACGTTGGACGAGGAGACCACGCAGATTGACGCCAAGTGGCGCCGCGTCTGGGAGATTGTCACCCAGGGGGCGCCAGGAGATGACCTGAGTAACAAAGACCTGAGCGGGGCCAATTTGAGTGGGGCCGACCTGAGCGAGGCCTACATGGAACGGGCCAACCTGAGCGGGGCCAACCTGGAGGGCACCAACCTGAGCGACGGCGACCTGAGTTACGCTAACCTGCGCGGGGCCACGTTGAATGAGGCCACGCAGATTGACGACAAGTGGCGCCGCGTCTGGGAGATCGTCACCCAGGGGGCATCGGGACGCGACCTGCACGAGGCCGACCTGAGCTACGCCGACCTGGGCGGGGCTGACCTGAGCGGCGCCGACCTGCACGGGGCCAATCTGATTGGGGCGGGCCTGGGCAGAGCCAACCTGGAAGGGGCCAACCTGAGCGGAGCTAGCCTGATGAAGGCCGAGTTGATGATGGCCCGCCTGCGCGGGGCTACATTGGACGAGACGACACAGGTTGACGCCAAGTGGCACCGCGTGTGGGAGATTGTCACCCAGGGGGCATCGGGACACAACCTGAGCGGAGCCGACCTGAGCATGGCCAATCTGAGCGGGGCCGACCTGAGCGGAGCCAACCTGATCGGGGCAAATCTGGGAGGGGCTGGCCTGAGCGGGGCTGACCTGAGAGGGGCCAACCTGAGTGGGGCCAACTTGACCAGAGCTGACCTGCGTGGGGCTATATTGGACGAGGCCACACGGATTAGCGCCAAGTGGCGCCTCGTCTGGGAGATTGTTAACCAAGGGGCATCGGGACGTGACCTGCGCGACGCTGACCTGAGCAGGGCCGACCTGGGCGGGGCCAACCTGAGCGGCGCCAACCTGAGCGGGGCCGATCTGGCCGTGGCCGACCTGAGCGGGGCCGACCTGAGCGGGGCCAACCTGGAAGGGGCCAACCTGAGCGGGACTATCCTGGAGAGGACAGCCATAACAGACAAACAGCTACAGCAGGTCGCATCACTCCAGGGCGCGACCATGCCCGATGGCACAAAACATGACTGAAGGGAGCAGGGGGTTTTGTCATTCTGGGCGACCGTAGGGAGCGAAGAATCTTTGTTTGGTACTGCGAGGGCGAGATTCTTCGTCGCTTTGCTCCTCAGAATGACAGGTGGTATACTCTGAGTGACCGTAGGGAGCGAAGAATCTTTGTTTGGTACTGCGAGGGCGAGATTCTTCGTCGCTTTGCTCCTCAGAATGACAGGTGGTATACTCTGGGCGACCGTAGGGAGCGAAGAATCTTTGTTTGGTATTGCGAGGGCGAGATTCTTCGTCGCTTTGCTCCTCAGAATGACAGGTGGTATACTCTGGGCGACCGTAGGGAGCGAAGAATCTTTGTTTGGTACTGCGAGGGCGAGATTCTTCGTCGCTTTGCTCCTCAGAATGACAGGTGGTATACTTGTGGCAGAATGACAGGTGGTATACTTGTGGCTGAAAACTGGATGCTGGAAATGGGGTGAAGGTATAATGGCAAGAGGTCCATTGACCAAAGTACACCGTCTGCGTCAGACGGATGAGGTGTGGGAGAGTTCTGTCCGTCGTATGCGGGCCTGGATCACGCCCCGGCATCAGACCCCGTATCGCCCCTACGTCATTCTGACAGTGTCCCTCACCGGCGGCAAAGTCGTTAGCAGTGAAGTCGTCGAGGACGGGCCAACCCCCGACCAGGTCTTGAATACCATCGCCAAGGCGATGCGTCATCCGGCCCTGGGAAGCGGGAGGAAGCGCCGTCCGGCCGTCATTTTTATGGACGACAAGGCGCAGATTGAATCGCTGGCCCCGAAGTTGCAGGAGGTGGGCATCCGCTGCGAGTACCGGCACACCCTCCGCGAGGTGGAGGAGGCCCTGCTGAGCATGGAGCAGTACATGACCAGGCGGGAGCCCATCCCCCGCCTGCTGAAGTCGCCCGGTGTGACTCCCTTCATGGTCAATGGGCTATTTGAGGCGGCGGCCTTTTTTTACAGGGAGGCCCCCTGGCGCTGGATAGACGACTCTTGCCCTATCGAGGTGTGCTACCCGCCCGGCGGCCGGCTGTGTTACGCCGTCGTGATGGGCCACGGCGGCAAGACCTACGGCCTGGCGGTCTACAACTCGCCGGACGGACTGCGGGAGGTCTACGCCGGTACACCACTCGACCAGTTGCTCGGACGGATGGAGTGGACTTCCCTGCTTTTCGGCGAGGTGATGGAGATGCCCTTCGGCGACCTCGACGACATGGAGAAGTACGGCTGGCCGGTGGCGGGCGAACTGGCTTATCCGATCCTCCTTCGGGTCACCCGCTCAGGGCGTCCCGTCCGCCCTGGCAAGTCGGAACTGCTGTGGTTCGAGGCAGCGCTGCTGGCCATTCCGACCTTTGTGCACGACTATATGCGGGCCGACAAAGAGTTCCCCCGTCCGGCCGAGGCCACGCTGACTGTGACCATGGCCGATGGCGAGGACAACATCCACCTGCGCTATCCTGTCCCCGGCTTCGAGATTCCCTATGAACGGGCGCTTTGAGGAGATCGAGCATACAGCCGACATTGCCATTCGCGTCTGTGGGCGTGACCTGGCCGAGTTGTTCGCCAACGGGGCCTACGGTATGGCTTGCCAGTTGACCGACCCTGGCGAGGTGAATCAGGCGCACTTCGACGAGCCCAGCCGGGCTGTTGAGCTGTCCATCGAGCTGGAGGCTTACGACGCTGAGACACTGCTGGTGGCCTGGCTGGAGGAGTTGCTCTACTTGGGCGAGCGGGAGGGCTGCGTCTTCACCGATTTCGACGTGCTTGAGGTCACCCCGGCCCGGTTGCGGGCCATCGTTCGGGGTGGGCCGGTGCGCGAGTACTGGCGGCACATCAAGGCGGTCACATTCAGCGATCTGGAGATCGTACACACCGGCGCAGGCTACGAGACCACAGTCGTGTTCGACGTGTGAAAGGAGTAGGGAGATGGTACAGAAGAGCGACTTTCGACGAGTGGACAAGTACATCTGGGAATTGCCCAAGAGCTTCCGGGACGATATGCGTGTTCCGGCGCGGTTGTTCGGCGATGCGGAGCTCTTTGACGCGGCCTTCCGCGATCGCACGGTGGAGCAGTTGATCAACACCGCGACCCTGCCGGGCCTCGTCAAGTATGCGATGGCGATGCCGGACTTTCACCAAGGCTATGGGTTCCCAATCGGCGGCGTGGCGGCTATGCGGCTGGACACTGGGGTGATTTCCCCTGGAGGTGTTGGCTACGACATCAACTGCGGCGTGCGTCTCCTGGGCACATACCTGGAGCAGGAGGAGATCGCCCCGTACCTGCGGGACCTGACGGCGGCGCTCTACCGCGCCTGCCCCAGCGGGGTGGGGGGGAAGGGGCGCGTGCGCGTCTCCGGGCGGGAACTGGACGCACTGGTGACGCAGGGCGCGAAGTGGGCGCTTAAGCGGGGACTGGCCCAGCCGGGAGACCTGGTCCACACGGAGGAGGGCGGCTGCCTTCCCGGAGCCGATCCCAGCAAGGTGAGCGCCCGGGCCAAGGAACGGGGCCGCCCGCAGGTCGGCTCCCTGGGTGCGGGAAATCACTTCATCGAGATTGACGTTGTGGACGAGATCTACGATCCGCAGGCAGCGGAGGTCTTCGGCCTGTGGAAGGGCCAGGTGGCGGTGCAGATCCACTGCGGTTCCCGGGGCTTCGGCCACCAGGTCTGCAGCGACTACGTGAAGAGGTTGCAGCCCGTGGTGGAGAAGTACGGCATCCAGTTACCGGACCGGGAACTGGTCTGTGCCCCCGTTGATTCCCCCGAGGGCCGGGACTACTACGGCGCGATGGCCTGCGCGGTCAACTACGCTTTTGTCAACCGGCAGGTGCTGGTCATGGGCGTGCGCGAGGCGTTCGAGCAGGTTCTCGCCGGCAAGGTGAAGGACTTCGGTGTGTTCCAGGTCTACGGCGTGACCCACAATATCGCCAAGTTCGAGGAGCACGAGGTGGGCGGGCGGCGGATGAAGCTGTGCGTGCATCGCAAGGGAGCCACCCGCGCCTTCCCGCCCGGCCATCCAGGGGTGCCGGAGGACTATCGCGACGTGGGCCAGCCGGTGCTCGTGCCCGGTTCGATGGGCACCGCCTCCTACGTGCTGGTGGGCGCGCATAAGGCGATGGAACTGACCTTCGGCTCGACATGCCACGGAGCCGGGCGCGTGATGAGCCGCCGCAAGGCTCGCAAGCGAGTCCGGGGGGACGAGTTGAGGAGGGAACTGGAGGAGCAGGGGATCATCATCCGCGCCGGGAGCATGAAGGGGCTGGCCGAGGAGGCCCCGGCGGCCTACAAGGATGTCAGCCGCGTGGTCGAAGTGGTGCACGGCGTTGGCATGGCCCGCAAGGTGGCTCGCCTGCGGCCCTTGGCTGTAATCAAAGGGTAGGGGGGGCAAAGGCCAAATCTCAAAGCCCAAAAGCCAAAGGCCAGAGCCCAAAAGCCAAAGAAGGTGCCCCGACCGTCCGTGCGATGGTGCGGGGCACTTGTTTTTCCCTCTTCCTGCTCTTGACATTTCCACGCTTTATGTTATACTAAGCATAAGTAAATTATAGGTGTGAATCTTAGGGAGGAAGTGGCAGGATGGCGGGCGAACTTGACCAGATGCGCAAGGGTACGACCACGATGGCAATCCTCAAACTGCTGACGGACGTGGAGGAGCCATTGCACGGCTACGAGATCATCCGGCGGCTGGAGGCGCGCAGCCAGGGCTACTTTCGCTTCAAGGAGGGGCTCGTCTACCCCAGGCTGCACCTGATGGAGCAGGATGGGCTGCTGGAGAGCCGGTGGATAGGCGAGCCCGGCACCCGGCGGCGCAAGATGTACACCATCACCGAGGAGGGCCGCCACCAGTTGGAAGTGGAGATGCAGCGTTGGCAGACCTTCAGCCAGCAGATGAACCAACTGCTGGGGTTGGAGGCAGCGTGAGCGTGGATCGCGTGCTGGATCGCGTTCGTGCTCAACTCGACCTGGACGCCGAAACGGAGCACGAACTACTGGAGGAACTACGCGGCCACCTGGAGGATGCGGTGGCGGCGGCGCGGGCGCGGGGGTTGGATGAGGAAGAGGCGTTGGCTGAGGCTGCTGACCGCTTCGGCGTGGAGGAGGTGGGGCGGGAACTCCAGGCTGCCCACGTTGGTTGGGGGACGGCTGATGGCGTCGTTGCGGCAGCGCTGCCGGTCGTCTGTGCGCTGGCGCTGCGCTGGCTGGTCTTCGCCCCCGATGGCACCGCCGTCGGCTGGCGGGAGGTGCTGGTGCGGCCGGCGTTCTGGGTCGTGTCGCTGGCGGCGTTGCTGTTGCCCCTGCTGAAGTTCCCGCGCTGGCGCTACGCGCTGGCCTCGTGGGCTTTCTTCTGGGCCTTGACGATGATCTTCTTCGCCTGGCCCGCCTTGCGCTGGTAAGGGGCTTCCAGAATTTTTTAAACTATCCCATCTTGCAGCGCGTCATTCTGAGCGTAGCGAAGAATCTCGCCCTGGGTAGGCTTTAAGGCACTGTGGCATGAGATTCTTCGCTCCA
>Ga0209121_10003455_pt1 | contig 15314 bp, 13 predicted proteins | sample Cruoilmetagenom3_FD_187292 | JGI IMG/M metagenome (GOLD analysis project Ga0209121, IMG submission 187292) | Oil polluted marine microbial communities from Coal Oil Point, Santa Barbara, California, USA - Sample 3 (SPAdes) (version 2) | ecosystem: Environmental > Aquatic > Marine > Oil seeps ...
ATAGGTCTAGGAATGAGATAGTCGATGAACCTCGCCTCACAAATTGAACAATATCTTCCTGCAGAAGTTCTGAAGCTGCTTGCAAATATTAGCACACAGGCTAATCAACTGGGCCAAAAGGTATATCTCGTTGGCGGTGTGGTACGAGATTTATTTCTAGGTTATCCCAACTTCGACCTGGATTTAGCAATTGAAGGCGATGCCTTGAAGTTCGCTCAACGGGTAGCCGAAATTACTCAGGCAAAATTAGTTACTCATCCTCGCTTTGGCACTGCTAAGCTCAGCCAAGGTAACTTCACGCTGGATATGGCTATGGCACGGGGCGAAACCTATGCCAAGCCCGGTGCGCTACCGGCAGTTACCCCAGGCAGAATCAGCAATGACCTTTTCCGAAGAGATTTCTCCATCAACGCCATGGCTATATCCCTTGCTCCAGACTCTTACGGAGAGCTGCTTGACCCTTATCAGGGCAAAAGCGATTTGGACCGCGGTCTCATCCGTGTTCTGCACCCAAAGAGCTTCAGCGATGATGCCACTAGAATCTTACGAGCTATCCGCTATGAACAGCGGTTTGGATTTAAACTTGAACCGGAAACTGCTTGGCTGCTTAAACGGGATATTGCTATGCTAGACACTATAAGTGGTAACCGTATAAGACATGAACTGGAGTCAATCCTTAGGGAGAGATATCCCGAACATGTTCTTAGGCGTCTCAGCGAGCTAGGAGTGCTACAAAGAATAAATCCCTCTCTCAAAGGCAATGGCTGGATAGCTGAGAAGTTTGATAAAGCACGGCAGCTAAATAAGCCTAGTCAACTGTCCTCGCTTTATTTCTGCCTTTTTATTTATCCGCTTAGTGGAAAGGAAAATGAGCAGTTTCTCCACCAGCTTAACATACCAGGAAAATTATCCCGATCGTTACGTGATACACTTTGCCTAAAGAGTCAGGTCCCCCTTCTAGACAAACCTTCTATGAAACATGGCGAAATTTATTACTTGCTACACGAGTATGATTCACTGGCTATACAAGCCAATGCCATAGCTTCAGAATCATCAACGATACACTGTCATCTTCAACTATTTCTAACAAAATTGCGCTATGTGAAAACCTTCCTTAGTGGTGAAGAGCTGAAAAAATTAGGTATTCCTGAAGGACCGGAGCTAGGAAAAGTCCTCGAAACACTGCATAAGGCAAGATTGGATGGGGAAGTTAACACCAAAGCAGAAGAGGAAAAACTAGCACTGTCACTGAAACCATGAAGGAAAGAAGCGGAAGATTTCGAAAGCAAGATAGCAAAACATAATATACTTAGGAAATCTTCCTGCCCAGCATGGTAGTAAGAATTTCCATAATGGTATTTTGGAAGCCCCAGCGACTAACCCAGCTATGTCGAACGGTAAAATAGGCTGAAGAGAAAGGAGGAAAATAGCCCATGGCCCATATCGACTCATCCACCCCACAATCCTATTGTATCCCGGTGTGCTCTCACTGACTATTATCTTTTTCCCCAAATAGCCAGCATAATAGCCAGTCATTTCGCCTAAGGTACCTGCTATGCTGGCTATAAAAGCTATAAGGATAGGGTTCCATTGCGATGCTGCTGCTACCATTATAGCTATGTGAATATGTACAGGTATTATAATGCTAGCGTTACCTGCTAATGTGGTTCCAAAAACGACCAAGTAAGCTGTGGTAGCAAATCCCTCCACGGGCATAGCAAAATGGGCTTCCAAACGTTGAAGTAAGTAGAAGAGGCCGATGCTGAGACCGATGAGGGCAACGCTATAAATTGCTGTGTTAAACCATCTCTTTCGTTTCGTTTTTTCCGCTGTAATTAATCTCGTCACTTACTCATCCCTTCAGATTTAAGCCCCCAAGGGCAACTCCTTAGAAAGAGAGGATACCACATGGCATTCTAACCCTTGCCTCCTCAGACGTAAACACAGTTCACGAGCTTCCTCCTCCTCAGAGAAAAAAGTAAATAGACAAGGCCCGGAGCCAGCTAGATGAACGCTTGAGGCTCCAGCCGCTTCAAATTTCCTCCTATATTCATTAAGTTCGGAAAAAACGTCAAAGGCTACTTTCTCAAAAACGTTGAACATAAGGGATAAGTCAATCGCTTTTCCCAGCGTTAAGGATGATAAGGCTGCATGAACAAACTGCCCTTTAGTGTAATGACTAATATTCAATTTAGCATAGAGCTGCTTTGTCTTGTGCGGGATTCGGGGCACTGGTGGCACTAGTAGAACAAACCAGGTCGGAGGTAAAGAGGGCAGTGGGGTTACCTTCTCCCCCTTCTCCTCTACCAAAGCTGTACTTCCATAGATAAAGAAAGGGACATCTGAACCCAACTTGAACGCCAAATCTACTAATTCATAAGTCGCTAGCTCTAATCCCCAGAGCTTATTAAGGACTAAAAGGGTCGCAGCGGCGTCACTGCTGCCCCCTCCCAACCCCACTCCCCAAGGTATATGCTTGTAGAGCTTGGTTCTTGCTCCCTTGCCACATTTTGTAACTTTCTTAACAAGAATAGCAGCTTCTGTCACCAGGTTATCACGTTCCAAGCTTGGCTCGCTACATTCAAAGGATATCTCCTCAGCAAGCTCGAAATTGAGGGTGTCACAGAGATTTATTGTTTGAACAATACTGAAGACCTGGTGGTACTCATCATACTCACCCAAGACTTCAAGAACAAGATTTATCTTAGCCGGGGCCTTAGCTGTTAGCATAATGGCTATTCCCTAGATGAGGCAAAAACGTTCCATAATTTTTCCCACTCTTCCAGAGTAAGAGTTTCAGCTCGTCGTTTAGCTGCTATTCCGCTTTTTTCCAGCAACGAGACAACCTGGCTGGGTGGCATTGTTAAAGCTTGAGCCAGGGAATTGCGAAGCTGTTTACGAGGTGCACTAAAACCGCGGGTAACTATATCAAAAAAACCAGCAATATCGGAGACCTCAATAGGAGGCTTGGAATAAGCATCAAGGCGTAAAACAAGCGAATCTACCTTTGGTGATGGATAGAAGCTTCCCGCTGGTACATGGGTTACTATAGTTGGCTTACTATAAAACTGAGTGCGTACGCTGAGCAAGCTCATTTTACCAGGGTTAGCAGCTATAGCCTCGCCGACCTCCTTCTGCACCATTATTACCATTAGCAATGGCTTTAACGAGGCTTCCAAGAAATGACGTAGGATAGGTGAGGTAATATAGTAAGGGAGATTGGCGACGACTTTATAACACTGGGTGATTGCCACGCCTTCAGCTCGCAACTTTGGCTCAAGCGATTGCTTCGGCACTTCGTGTCTCACAATGACGTCTTCCAGAAGTTGCCATGGTGCAATCTTGAGTATATCAGCATGGACAATTTCGATATTGGAGAAAGAAGCTAACCTTTTCCTTAACACTCTGACCAATTTGGAATCAAGTTCTACGGCAACGACTCTAGCTACTCGCTCAGCTAGCCTCTCAGTCAATATACCTAGACCGGGACCTACTTCAACTACGATGTCTTTCGAACTAAGCTCAGCAGCAGATAGAATACGTTGCAATACATTCCCATCGGTAAGGAAATGCTGCCCCAGCCTCTTTTTCGTTCCCAATCTAAACTGGTGTAGCAAATCTTTGATTTGAGGCAACATTTGAGCATTCGAGCTAAAGTTGATTGCAGAATTTGCAGTCATAACTGGGAACACAAACGCCATTGTCAAGAGCTAGCGCCTAGGTTTTGTATTTCAGAAATATCCGCGCTCACAGAGAAAGAGCCCTATCACCACACCCATCAGAACAACCACGTGGATATTCTCATCATACTCGGCATTTCGAAGGGTATTGAATCATGCCTTAGCAAACAACTGGTAAAACCCCTTCCCAACTTTTCTCCCTGTGTAGCCGATTTCTACCATCCTTTTTAGCAACGGGGCAGGCTTATATCTTTCCCATCCAGTCTGCTGGTAAATTCCCTCCAACAAATCCACCGTAACATCTATACCAATCAAATCCGCTAGTTCAAATGGACCCATGGGCCAATTAAATGATAACCTGATTATCTTATCCATATCCTCTATATTTGCCAGGTTCTCCTCCAATAACTTCGCACCCTCATTCAACACCAGCGTTATTATTCTATTCGTTACAAATCCAGGGGAGTCTTTGACTACAACCGTCTCCTTTCCTAGAGAGCTCACAAAATCGAGAGTTACTTTTAGAGTCTCCTCCGATGTGAGTAAGGACTTTATTATCTCCACTCCTCTCATTAATGGCACGGGGTTCATGAAGTGTGTGCCTATAACCTTATCAGGACGCTTAGTCGCAGATGCAAGTAGACCTATTGGTATTCCCGATGTGTTAGAAGCTAAAATCGTTTGCTTAGGGCATGCTTCTTCAAGCTGCTTAAGTATTGGCAGCTTCACCTCCGCTCTCTCAAATACTGCCTCTATAACGTAGTCGGCATTCCTGGCAGCCTCTTTTACATCCGTCGAGGTGTGAAGCCTTGCCAAAGCTCCTTCCATCTCTTCCTGCTTCATCCTCCCCTTTTCCACAAATTTTCCCAGGCTCGTTTTTATCATGTTCATGCCCCGGTCGACGAGCTCCTGTGTCACATCAACCATTATCGTTTCATAACCTGCCTGCGCTGACACTTGCGCTATTCCACTACCCATTGTTCCTGAACCTACAACGCACACTTTTTTAATCGCCATATCTATCACCTCCATAATTTTCGACAAAACTATACTACATCTTTGCCCTGCCAACAAGCCAGCTAATCACGCCACTGCTATCCCAAGAATTGGTGACTTTACTCACCAGGCGGTGAATGGTAATATATCTTTCAGCAAGGAGGGAGGTGAATATGAAAATCATAAAGGGGTTTCCATCAACTTCGCAGGACGATTATCCACTTAATGTGACCACTATATTAAAGCATGCTGTCAGAAATTTTGCCGGCCAGGAAATTGTTTCCAGAACACGTGATGGCATCTTCCGATATACCTACAAAGATGCTCATGAACGGATACAAAGGCTTGCTAATGCTTTAGAGAGTTTGAAAATTAAACCTGGAGATAGGGTGGGAGTACTTGAATGGAATACACATCGGTATAATGAACTATATTTCGGGATTCCGGGAATTGGGGCTGTCCTCCTGGAAATGAATGTAAGGCTGGCACCATCAGATCTAATCTATGTTGCTAAACATGCTGGAACGGAATTGCTCTTTGTTGATGAAACATTAATATCTATTGTGGAGGCGATGGCTCCTGAATTTAAACCAGCTAAAGGATATGTCATCTTAACGGATAAGAAGCTGAGTGACATTAAAACAAAGCTAACCCCGATATATAGCTATGAAAAGCTCCTAAAAGAGGCAAAACCGGAATACGATTGGCCCATGATTGATGAAAAATCTGCTTACAGCGCTTGTTATACTACAGGGACTACCGGAAGGCCAAAGGGGGTTTTTTATTCCCATAGAGATGCTTATCTCCTCAGCACGGTAGCTGCTATTACTTTAGAATTAAGTTGCAGGGATTGCCTCTTGCAGATAGTCCCTCTGTATCACGCCTTAGGATGGTGTAACCATATAGCAGTTCTCTTAGCTGGCTCAAAGCTTGTTCTCCCCGGGAGATACACTTCAGAAGAGTTTGGGTCAATTATTGACTTGATGCTGCAGGAGAAGGTGACAGTTGGCATTGCTGCTTCGGCTGCCTTGATGCCGATATATGAATATATAAGGAACATGAAGGAAAAGCCTAATCTAAGCGGTGTCTGTCTTTTCTCTGGTGCCAGTGAACCACCAATAGCTATGCTAAAAGGTTTTTATGAGCTAACCGGGGCTAAGGTCTATCATGGTTCCGGAACAACTGAAAATACAGCATGGTCCACAGCGAATAAGCCAAAACCCTGGTTAGAAGGCAAATTATCAGAGGAAGAAAAGTGGGAGCTACAGAAAAAGCAGGGGCTCGAGGTTCCGGGTTGTGATGTTAAAATAGTTGATGCAAGAGGTAATGAACTTCCCCACGACGGCAAGTCAGCAGGAGAGTTTTTAATGAGGGGGCCTTGGGTAGTAGGGAGTTACTACAATGCCCCAGAAACAGCAGACCGATTCACAGATGATGGCTACTGGAAAAGTGGTGATGTTGCGACTATTGATCCTGAGGGGTATATAAAGATTGTTGATAGGATTAAAGACGTAATAAAGAGCGGAGGGGAATGGATTTCCTCTGTAGATATGGAGAGTGAAATAATGTGCCATCCCGGTGTATTAGAAGCTACCGTAGTCGGAGTACCTCATCCTAAATGGGAGGAAAGGCCATTGCCTTTAGTGGTTTTGAGACAGGAATCTAAAGGGAAAGTCACCAAGAAAGATATCATTGACCACCTTAGCAAAAAGTTTGCCAAGTGGCAGCTTCCAGATGAAGTGAAGTTTGTTGATGGAATTCCCAAAACGAGCGTGGGGAAGTTTGATAAAAAAGTGGTAAGAGAACAATATAAAGATACATATGTGAGAGAATGAAGTTAAGGCACAAATATTTGTTGCGTTGCCTATATTAGGGTCGTGCACCTACCCTCGATCTCCAAACTTGGAGCCTACTTCTTACTAGCTAGCTCCGGCCAAGCAACTCTATATCACCCAGAGAATGCCACTTACCGCTGCTTCCTTCCGGACCTGACGGGGTTCATAGCCCTCTGGTGCATAGAACTCAGCCATCAACGCCGCTTGGCAAGAGAGAGCTTACAAGGAGAGACCTCAAGCAGGGATTCAGCCCCGCTACAGCGGCTTTCGGGTACAGGGCACCGCTAGCTCCCCGCCTAGCACGACCCATTAACAATGCTAACAATAAAAGCTAACTACTTCAACCCTCAAAAACTCAAACCCAGCCAAAGTTGCCAGTCACACCTGGTTGGTGTATCATTGAGAGCTTATATAATGACGACATTAGGCACGGGAGGCTTCAAGAAATGGAGTTAGTAGGACAAATGCTTGATGGTAAGACCTTAGCACTGTCACGGGTGATAAGCATAATAGAAGGGGAAGGCAACGAGGTGTCCCACATAATGAAGCTTATCTACCCACGCACAGGAAAAGCTTATTGTATAGGAGTAACCGGGCCACCAGGAGCGGGCAAGAGCACTATAATTGACAAGTTGATAACCTTGATAAGGCACCAAGGTTTGAAAGTGGGAATAATCGCTGTGGACCCCTCTAGCCCGTTTACTGGAGGAGCTGTATTAGGTGACAGAATAAGGATGCAACAACACTACCTTGATGAGGGAGTCTTTGTGCGCAGTATGGCAACTCGTGGCAGTATGGGTGGGCTACCACAAACCGCAGGCTCCGTGATCAAGGCGCTCGATGCCTCAGGTAAAGATATTATCTTGATAGAAACAGTGGGAGTAGGACAGAGCGAATTAGATATTATGGAAAATGCTGATACAGTGATTGTCATCCTAGCCCCCGAATTTGGAGATGCTATCCAGGCTATGAAAGCAGGCTTGCTTGAGATCGCTGACATATTTGTACTGAATAAGGCAGACCGCCCTGGTGCTAGTGACTTCGCAATTGAATTGCAGGCCATGCTTGAACTCCGTCCTAAGCAAGAGTGGAAGGTACCCATAATAACCACAGAGGCAGTTAACAATGTCGGGATTGAAGAACTTTATCACCAAGTCGAAAGACATCGCCAGGCTCTCAGAGAAACAGGTCAGCTTTCTCTGCGCCGGCGTCAGCAGCGTAGAGACGAACTTATCAAAACAATCAAGCAAAAAATCGTGGGGCAACTGCTTAAATCAGTTAAGCAGGATGGTGAGTTGAGTAGATATATCGAGCAGGTAGAAAAGGGAGAAATCGACCCCTACTCAGCAGCCGATGAAATCCTCAAGTCACCGAGCCTTTTAACTAGCTGGTTACACCAGGCACGGCCCGATTAAAGAATCTTAATGACCAAGAATTATGATGCCATCATAGTGGGTGCCGGTCCAGCAGGTATCTTCACCAGTCTGGAATTGTGTAACGCCGGCCTCAATATCTTGCTTCTAGACAAAGGTAAAGACATTGATGCTCGCGTTTGTCCCATCCAAAAGGGCAGTGAGCGCTGTATACTTTGCTCTCCGTGCCATTTAGTAAGTGGTTTTGGAGGTGCTGGAGCCTTTAGTGATGGCAAATTGACTTTGTCTCCAGAAGTTGGTGGTCGCTTGAAGGAATTAATTGGCCCTGAGCAAGCTAAGATGCTCGTCGACTATGTCGATACTGTCTACCTCAAATTTGGCGCTCCTAATAGAGTATACGGAACAGGGGAAAAGGTAGCTGAGCTAGAGCGTAAAGCTACCTTAGCCGGTCTCAAGCTAATACCAGTTAAATTGCGCCACATGGGAACAGAAAACTGCCGTGAGGTATTGAAGGCTATGCGGAATTACCTATCGCCTAGATTAGACCTAAGGATAGGAACAGGGATTAAGAATATCATAGTTGAGGATGGTAGGGTCAAAGCTGTGGAAACTAACAATGGCGAAAGGTTACACGGCAATTATCTGGTTCTAGCTCCAGGCAGAGAAGGATCAGAATGGTTGGTCAACGAAGCTGAACAGCTCAAACTTAGTCTCAACTCCAACCCTATCGATGTCGGCGTCAGAGTAGAAGTACCTATGGTGCTCATGGATGAACTAACCTCAGCATTATATGAATCGAAACTGGAGTTCTATTCCAAGAGTTTCGACGATCGAGTTAGAACATTCTGCATGTGCCCCGGGGGTGAAGTGATTGTGGAATCTACTGGAGGCTCTGACCCAGTAATTACAGTCAATGGTGTTGGTTACATCGAACCCAAGACAAAAAACACTAATTTCGCTATTCTGGTAAGCACTACCTTCACCGAGCCTTTTCACCAACCCATTGCTTACGGTAAGTATCTGGCACGCCTGGCCAATCTCCTTAGCAGCGGTGTCTTGGTACAGCGACTGGGAGATTTAATGGATGGCCGCCGCTCTACACCAGCCCGCCTTCAACACAGCCTCATAGAACCAAGCTTGAAGGCGGCCACCCCAGGAGATTTGAGCTTTGCCCTTCCCTTCCGCTACCTTAAGGGAATAGTTGAAATGCTCCAGGCAATGGATAAATTAGCTCCAGGGGTTGCCTCTCCACATACCTTGCTTTATGGAACAGAGGTTAAATTTTATTCTAGTCAGCTAAAGTTAACTCCCTGCCTAGAGACTGAGATTGACAATATGTTCGCTATTGGTGATGGCGCTGGCGTAAGCCGAGGCTTGGTTCAGGCCTCGGCTTCAGGAGTAGTAGTAGCTAGAGAAATATTGAAGAGGTCGGGCAAAAACCTACCCTAAATATGACGACATAAACACTTGCGCATGGGATATGAGAAAATTCTAAATACTAATCTCTAAACCCTAAACAAATTCAAGATTCCAAATTCAAATACCAAAACCCATTTTGTTTTGAATTTTTGTTATTAGTGCTTCGATATTGTTTAAAATTTAGAATTTCGTGCTTAGGATTTAGGATTTAACCCCTGTAGGTTTATGCGTAACTACTTAATGCGCTTTATATAAGAAGGGTTTCATCGTTTTCGGCATTGATTTAACCTCAAATGCAGCCAAACCTAGTGCCTGTTTAGGGTTGAATGCCAGGCTAGAAGCCGTTTATTTTGGCTCCCTGGCTAAGAATAGTGATATTATCAACGTTACGAACTTCTATTTGCCTCGAATAATAGCTATCGATGCTCCATTAAGCTTGCCAGCCCCAACATCTCTACAAAAAGGGAGAGCATGTGAGCGACAATTGGCAGCGCTGGGAATTCCCTGCTATTTCACCACGGAAAAGTCTATTATCAAAAAAATGGTTTACCGCGGCATTGAACTCCAAGACAAGCTTCGTCAGCAAAGATTCCAGGCTATTGAAGTGTATCCCTACGCCAGCAAAGTTCGCCTCTTCGGCAAAACAATACCCAGAAAAACCACGCCACAAGGAGTAGCCTTCCTTAAAGAACATTTAGGGAGCATTTTACCTGCTCTCCAGCCATATCTTGGTATGTTCGACCACAACCTCTGCGATGCCGCTATAGCAGCATACACTGCCTTTCTCTATTGCCAAGGTATGGTAGATACCCTGGGTAACAGCGAAGAAGGGGTAATTTTCATCCCCTCTATAAGCAGCTAACATCGCCACAATACTCGGTAACATTGACTCACTTAATTTGGGAGAGATAAGACACGGTAGAGTTCTCCTGGCAAGCCAACACGCCTTGACCACCAAGCTGCTCCCCTGTTAAACTAGACGGGCAAAGGCGTTGATTATTAGTAAAGGAGGGTGTGATGGAGATAACTTTAAGCGTTATTAAAGCCGATGTTGGTGGCTATGTAGGGCATTCCTCTTCCCACCCAGATGTAATACAGAAAGCTAAGGAAAGCCTGGAGCGTGCCAAAGAGCAAGAATTGCTCATCGATTACTATGTTACTGTATGTGGGGATGATCTTCAGTTAATAATGACCCATGAGCAAGGTGAGGATAGCGAGCAAATCCACAAGTTAGCCTGGGATACCTTCGTAGAATGTACTAATGTAGCTAAGAGTCTGAAGCTCCACGGCGCTGGGCAGGACCTTCTATCTGACGCCTTCGCCGGCACCATCAGGGGGCTGGGGCCTGGTGTAGCTGAGATGCAATTTACTGAACGCGAAGCTGAAACCATAATCATATTCATGGCAGACAAGACAGCTTCTGGTGCTTGGAACCTGCCATTGTACAAAATCTTCGCTGACCCTTTTAATACCATTGGGTTGGTCATCGCCTCCAATATGCATTCTGGCTTCACATTTGAAGTCCACGATGTTTTAGAATCCCAAAAAATCACCCTCAATGCCCCTGAAGAAATCTACGATATGCTTGTTTTCTTGGGTTCACCAAGTCGCTACGCCCTCAAAGCGGTGTACCACAAGGAAACTGGAGAAATTGCCGCCTCCTCCTCTACCCAGAGGTTATCTCTAATTGCTGGAAGATATGTAGGAAAAGATGACCCTGTGTGCATTGTCAGAGCCCAAGGTATATTTCCCGCTGTAGGTGAGGTAGTCGAGCCTTTTGCCTCACCCATCATAGTGAAAGGTTGGATGAGAGGCTCTCACCACGGTCCCCTGATACCAGTTTCCTTCCATGAATCTAGAGCTATTCGCTTCGATGGCCCACCAAGAGTGATAGCCGCTGGGTTCCAATTAGCAGATGGCAAGCTCATTGGCGCCAATGATCTCTTTGATGACCCATCCTTCGATTTAGCTCGTCAGCAGGCACTTGCTATGGCTGACTTCCTGCGCCGTATGGGGCCATTCGAGCCCCATCGTTTGCCACTCGACGAAATGGAATATACCACCATGCCTGAGGTGGCAAAAAAACTGGCTTTAAGATTCCAAGCCATCTAATTTGCGCAAGGCGCAAAATGGAAGAAAAAGATAAATACAATTAGTTTGCCCGAAGGGCAAAAGATGCTTGAGCTTCTCCTAGCCACCTCTAACCCGGGGAAAATCAAGGAATATCGTCTCCTCCTTGGTGACCTTGGCTATCAAATAACTACACTGGCTGAGCAGGGAATAAGCAAAATTGTCACCGAGTGGGGAAATAGCTATGAACAAAATGCTCAGTTGAAAGCTATTACTTTCGCTAAATCAAGCCAACTTATCACCATCGCCGATGATTCAGGGCTTGAGGTAGATGCCCTCAACGGTGAGCCAGGAATTCATTCAGCTCGCTTTGCTGGCAAAGACGCTACCGACGCAGATAAAATAAGCATCCTCTTAGCTAAACTAAGTGGCATCCCCTGGGAAAAACGAACTGCTCATTTCAGGTGTGTTATTGCCATAGTTACCCCAGAAGGTCAGTTAGAATTATGTCACGGTGAGTGTCATGGCATGATTGCCTTTGAACCTAAAGGGGAAAGTGGCTTTGGCTATGACCCTGCTTTTTACCTTCCTGAGATGGGTAAAACCATGGCAGAGCTCCCCCTGGAAATAAAAAACAAAATCAGCCACCGTGGTCAAGCCGCTCAGAAAGCACAGCAAGTACTACAGCGACTTTATACTTTATCCATTGACCACTACAACCACTGATAGTATACTGTCAATCATTCACAATGGCTAAAGGAGGTATCCCATGAAATTATCTTGCTTGCAAGAGAATCTAAGTAGAGGGCTAGGCATAGTGGGCAGGGCTGTAGCTACTAGATCCACTTTACCTATCACTCAAAATATTCTTCTAGCTGCTGAGCAATCACGCCTCAAACTGGCAGCTACCAATCTGGAAATGGCTACAACCTGCTGGATTGGCGCCAAAGTAGAACAGGAAGGAAGCATAACTGCTCCAGCTCGACTGCTTATTGATTTTGTTAATTCCTTGCCCAACGACTTGATTGAAGTCACCCTTCCCCCTACCAGCCATACTTTGGAGCTTAAGAGCGGCCGCTTCCAAGCTCGCATTAATGGTATTGATGCTGAGGACTTCCCGCCTATTCCCCAGATAAGTGATGGCGTGACCACCAGCATTGAAGCTGCTGCTCTCAGGGAGGGAATCGCCCAAGTTACCTTCGCTGCCGCAACCGAAGAATCTCGCCCGGTACTAACCGGGATTAACGCCGAACTTGAGGGCTTGGAGCTTAACCTGGTGGCTGCCGATGGCTTCAGATTAGCAGTCCATAAAACAACCCTCGGTACCCCGGTTAGCGAGAAAGCCACAGTCATCATTCCAGCAAGAACCCTTAATGAACTAAATCGCCTTCTTGCTGACCAAGAGGAGCCAGTGGAAATCACCATAAATCAACAGAAAACACAGCTTCTGTTCCATCTCAAAAATGCTGAAATAGTTTCCCAGCTCATTCAAGGTTCCTTCCCCAATTACTCCCAAGTCATTCCCCAGAGCTATACCACACGAGCTGTGGTAGATATCACTGAATTTATGCGGGTGGCCAAAATGTCTTCCATATTTGCCCGCGATGCTAGTGGCATTGTCCGCCTGGTCATCACCCCGGGTGTTGAGCTCACCCCGGGAAAGGTAACCGTTTCAGCCCAAGCTGAGGAAATTGGTGACAATGTCAGTGAAATTGATGCTCTAATTGACGGAGAAGAGGCTAAAATAGCCTTCAATGTGAAATATCTCTCAGACGTTTTAAGTGTCCTTCGCCAAGCCCAAGTTGCTATAGAAGTTACTACCCCCTCAAGCCCAGGGGTCATCCGCCCTATAGGCGTGGACAATTACGTCCATGTGGTTATGCCCATGTTTGTTCAGTGGAGCTAAATTTTATTGGGAGGGCTGCTTCGATCCCTACGTGTTGTGGGGTGGCGGTGATCTTAATAGCCAGGGCGTCTAAAGCTAGGCGTTTTTCTTGGAAACTGCAGTTGTCTAGGTTGTGACGCACTGTGGAGCAGAATTCATTTAGCTTTATTTCGGCGTTCTGCAGGTTGGCTTGCTGCTGTTCTAGTTGGACAAGCTGGGATAAGCGTTCTTCAGCATCCTGACGAATTTTCTTTAGCCTGCTTATCTGATCCAGGATATAGTCAATATCATCGATTTCGCCGTAGCGATAGAGTGTTATCAGCCTGCGCTCCTCGTTCTGGTAGTTTTGTACCTGTCGGCGTTTTTGGGTAATTTCATCTCTCAGTGATGCTAAGTTGGTTGTCTGTTTTCTTTTTTGCACCTCTGCCAAGATGATTTCAGGGTTCTCTAATACCTGCCTTACTTGCCCCCAAACGACTTCCTCGAGGATATCTGCCTTAATATATCCGGCATGGCAAATCTGTGGACGTATGGCTGTGGGGTAAGTGCCACGGCAGCGGTAGTAGCGGTAGCGATGACTAAGGCAAGTGCCAACAAGCGGAGTGCCGCAATGGCCACATACAATATGTCCAGTGAGCAGGTAATCGTGGAGAGGCCTGCCAGGTCGCAGCTTAGGGTGCTGGAGGGCTTTCTGAGCTTGGTCAAATAATTCCTTACTTACGATAGGCGGGGTAACATCAGGTAGTAGATGCCATTCCTCTGGAGAGCGTTGCTCCAACCGAGGTTTTTCGCCTTTAGGGCCATGAACGCGGCGAGTTCGACCAAAAAAGGTTATGCCGATATATGCTGTGTTCGTCGCCATACGCTTCACGGTTAAGGGATGCCACATCCCGCCTGACTTTGTAGGGACTCCCTGGTCGTTCAGTTTCTTAGCCACAGTGTAGGTATCAAGCCCCTGGGATAGCATCTCAAGTACCCTTTGGACTACTCTGGCTTCGAACTCCTGGATAACGCGCTTTTTTTTCCGCCTTATCCCGTTTATAGCCATATAAGCCTCTCCCCGTGCCTTGAGGGAGGAGCCCACGGCGCAGAAATTCTTGCTTGCCGCGCATGGTTCGTTCCCTTATTTGAGAGGCTTCCAACTCGGAGGCCCAACCGAGCATGAACGCCACGAGTTTGCCCGTGAGGGTATCATCCCATTGTTCCTTGACAAATAGGAGCTTGATCCCTTTCAAGGTGAACTCCCTAGCGAGGGTGAGGATATCCTCGCCTACCCTAGCTAGCCTGTCCGGGGTATGGATTATGATGGCGTCTACCTCACCATCTCTGCCTTTTTGCCTCAACCTGGTGAGTTCAGGACGTTCCATGGTAAGGCCGGAGAAGGTTTCCCTGAATATTAGGAGCTCGGGCACATCGTAACCTTTTTGTTTTGCCAGCTTTATGCAAGCCTCTTGTTGGCTATCCAGGGATGTTCCCTCTCCTTCCTGGTCTTCCGTTGACACCCGGGCGTAGATTGCTGCTTTCATGGTTGCCTCCTTTTAGGGCTGTAACCCTTCGGTCTGCCCTTCTTGCCGATGTAGGTCTGCGAGAATTCTTCTAGAGTGGCTTTATCTATGAGCCAGCGGTTGGCGATTTTGATGGCGGGAAATTTGCCCTGACGGATAAGACGGCCCAGGCTTTTGGGACTTATCCCCAGGCTTTTTGCTGCTTCGCTGGCCGGGATGAAGTTTAGCTCAGTGTTCATTTTAATGGGGGATATCGCTCTTTATTATACACCATGTAGAACAAATGAGCAAGGGGGATAAGTCAAAGGGTATGGCTCTGACAATACGGCTTAGGTGTTCCCCTTGGTTACATGCGAGTGCTATAATCGGCAAGGCTTGTGAGGCTGGACTGCAGTCTGGAAGGCCAGAAAGGGGTGTTGTGATGGCACAAAACAACACTGAAATCGAAAAGCGGTTATGGGATATTGCCGATGAGCTGCGGGCGAATTCCAAGCTTAAGTCATCGGAGTATTCCGTTCCGGTACTGGGGATAATCTTTCTGCGTTATGCTG
>Ga0209121_10003457_pt1 | contig 15310 bp, 14 predicted proteins | sample Cruoilmetagenom3_FD_187292 | JGI IMG/M metagenome (GOLD analysis project Ga0209121, IMG submission 187292) | Oil polluted marine microbial communities from Coal Oil Point, Santa Barbara, California, USA - Sample 3 (SPAdes) (version 2) | ecosystem: Environmental > Aquatic > Marine > Oil seeps ...
TCGCCCAGCGTACGGGGCGGTTGGTGATATGCCGAAGGTACCCTAGGGACGCCGCGGTCTATGAAGATAGCTCTAGCCCGTCGGGAATCGCGGCTTTGGTTGCCCTTTGTGTTTGCTGTCGTTACATTGCTCTTCATCGTCGGCTGGGCCTTGGTCAGCCCTGGAGCGCTGGAGCTAAGCAGTGCTCCGGCTCAGTGGCCTCTGCCGACCTTGTGGCCGATTCCGGAGCGTTTCGCCTCGCCGGAGACCGGGGTCAACGTCCATATGTGGTGGGATCCGTGGGCTGCACTCCGCCGCGACTGGCCGCTGGTGCAGGACGCGGGGTTCACGTGGGTTAAGCAGCGGATCGCCTGGCTGGATGTGGAGGGGGCGGCCCCCGGGGCCTACGAATGGCATGCTCTGGATCGGATTGTGGATGAGGCCGCGCAGGCCAATGTCAAGCTCCTGCTGCGACTGGATCATCCGCCGGCCTGGGCTATCGAGGCTGCCATAGTCGATGCGCCGGGTCTTCCGGTAGCGCCCGAGACCTTTGCCGGTTTCTGTTCGGTGTTAGCTGATCGTTACAAGGGCCGGGTTGCCGGCTACCAGATATGGAACGAGCCGAACCTGGCGCGCGAGTGGGGGGGCGCTGTGCCCGACCCTGCCGGCTATGTTGAGTTGCTGAGGGCCTGCTATGTGGCTATCAAAACCGTGGACCCTGCGGCGCTCGTGATCTCAGCCGGGCTGGCGCCGACAGGATCCGGGCCGCCAGAAGCGATGCCCGATGTCGACTATCTAGCGGGGATGTACGAGGCCGGTGTTTCACCTTACTTCGACTTGTTGGGCCTCAATGCGCCCGGCTATAAGGCCCCTCCCGAGGTCTCTCCACAGGAGGCTGCCGATCCGGCCAATGATTATGGCGGCCAGTCCTTCTTCTGTTTCCGGCATGTCGAAGATATGCGGGCGCTGATGGAGGCGCATGGCGACGGCCACAAGCAAGTCGCCATATTGGAATTCGGGTGGCATACCAGCTCGAGTCCTGAACATCCGGACTATGCGTGGTTTGCCGTGACGCCGGAAGAACAGGGAGATTATCTGGTGCGGGCCTACGAGTATGCGCAGGCCAACTGGGATCCGTGGATCGGTCCAATGTTTGTGTGGAACTTCCCTGACTCCAAATGGACCCAGGATAACGAGGAGTATTGGTGGTCCATCGTCGACCCGTTCTGGTGGGGATTTGACCGCAACTTCGGGAGCTGGGAAGGCGCAGGGGTCCGTCCGGCCTATGAGGCTCTGAAAGAGATGATTGACCAAGCCCCGGTACCCTGAGGGGTGCGACTTGCTCGGGTCCGGCGATTCTGGCCGGGTTGTTATGGGGCAGGCCTTTCTTGCTCAATTGAGGTTTGACGGTATAATTTCGTTGTGCGGGGAAGTGTCGGAATTGGCAGACGAGCATGACTTAGGATCATGTGCCGCAAGGCGTGCGGGTTCAAATCCCGCCTTCCCCATCGGAGGGGCGAGATCTTTCTCGCCCCTTGGCTCTGTTAAGTTTGAGAGGTGCTCCTATGACGAGACCTACTCGGTTGCAGGATGAGGTGACTTTACCCGAGATTCCTCCTGAGCTTCAGTCTTCGGTTAAAATGACCACGCTGGATCAAGTCTACGCCTGGTCGCGCAAACGATCCCTCTGGCCAATGCTGTTCGGCCTCGCGTGCTGTGCGTTTGAGATGATTTCTACTGCCGCGTCGCGCTATGATACTGCTCGGTTTGGGATGGAGATTATGCGCGCCAGTCCCCGCCAGGCGGACCTGATGATTGTCAATGGCACGGTAACGAAGAAGATGGCCCCTCTGCTGGTCCGCCTTTATAATCAGATGGCCGAGCCAAAGTACGTCATCGCGATGGGCGCGTGTGCCATCTCGGGCGGACCTTTCAAAGAAGGCTACAATGTCGTCTCGGGCGTTGATCGCTTGATCCCGGTTGACGTCTACATCCCTGGCTGCCCACCGCGACCCGAGGCGCTGATTCAAGGCATTCTGGCCCTGCACGCGCGCTTTGATCACGAGTCGATCAAGGATATCCGGGCCTTTCAGCCCGGTGAGGATGAGGGTGTTCGGGAGCCAATCCTGGGTACTGATCTGATCAACTGGCGTGACCTTGAGGGGCTGGTAGGACCGAAGGACAAGGATGTCTAGTATGGCACACTTACCGCTTGACATGCCGGTAGAGGTTTGGGAACGTCTCCAGGAGCACTTCCCCGGTGCGCTCCGCCCGGCAGAACCCCCTGAAAGCGGGGAGGGCGAGGGCTACCCGCAGGCGAAGCCGCATCGGATGACCCATGCAGTTTCGCGCTCCCTGTTGATGTCGCGTCCAAGGTATGAAGGTGTGTTGGTGCATTCGCGCCATCTCTTGCCGGTGCTGCAGTTCCTGCGTGATGAACTCGGGTATGTGTACCTCTCTAATCTGACGGCGGTTGACTATCCTGAGCCCCTTGAGCAATTTCCACCGCATATCGATGTCGTCTACCATCTGTTCAGACTGGAGGGGGGCGGCTACGTGGCGCTGCACGTCCACACAACGCGCGATGGTGCGATCTTACCCTCTATCACGCCGGAATTCCCCGCGGCCAACCTCCAGGAGCGTGAGGTGTGGGACATGTTCGGTGTGCGTTTTGAGGGGCACCCTGACCTGCGGCGGTTGTTGATGTGGGAGGGCTTCGATGGTTTCCCCATGCGCAAGGATTGGCGGGAAGCCTATTACGAGCAGGAGCACAAGCCCTATCGCAGCCGGTTCCCTGATGGCGGCAATCCGCTCTATGCCGAGGAGCGCACGCCGAGCCACGCGAATATTCGCCAGAGTCGACAAGGTCTGCTGGATAACTCCCCACCGATGGATGATGAATTCGGTGAAGCGGATCGTTTGCTCTACGAGCGGATGCTAACGGCCGATCAGGATCCCGACAAGCCCTTGAAGACCGAGGAGATGATCCTCAACATGGGGCCTCATCATCCCAGCACGCACGGTGTCTTTCGCATGGCGGTGCGTCTGGATGGCGAGACGGTACGACATCTGGAACCGGTCTTCGGCTACCTTCACCGCAACCATGAGAAAATCGGCGAGCGCAATACCTGGTTGCAGAACATTCCCTATACCGACCGGCTGGATTATCTGAACGGAATGACCAACAGTCTCGCCTATTGCTTGGCGATGGAGAAGCTGCTGGGATGGCCGATTCCGGAGCGTGCTGAGTATATCCGTATCATCATGTCCGAGTTTTCGCGCGTCGTCAACCATATGCTCGCCGCAGGTTTCTTCAGCAATGAATTGGGGCTCTACTTCACAGGATCGCTCTATGCTTTGGAGGAGCGGGAGTTGATCTTGGATCTCTTCGAGGCCGTTTCCGGCGGTCGTATGATGTTCAATTACATGCGGCCCGGTGGTGTGGCTGCCGATCTCCCGGATGGATGGCTTGACCAGGCTAAACGGCTCGTCCACGAACGACTGCCCAAGAAGGTCAAGGAGATGCAGAGCTTCCTTCTGGATAACGAGATTCTGCAGGCGAGGAGTATGGGCGTGGGAGCTCTGTCAAGGGCAGATGCGATTGCCTGTGGGGTGTCCGGTCCTGTCCTGCGCGCGTGCGGCGTTCCGTACGATGTACGTCGTGCTGAGCCCTATGGGATCTACGAGCGATTCGAGTTCGATGTGGTCACGCGGCAGGCCGGCGATGTCTTCGCGCGCGTTGCCCTGCGCTTTGATGAGATCTGGCAGAGCCTGAAGATCCTGGGTCAAGCGTTGGATCAAGTCCCCGCGGGAGATATCCAGTCCCATCGCCTTTCACCGCGTATGCGGATACCGCCCGGCGAGACGTATGGGCGCATTGAGGCCCCGAAGGGGGAGTTGGGTTTCTATCTTGTCTCAGATGGTGGTGCGAACCCTTACCGTTATCACATCCGGGCAACCTCGTTGCTCAACCTGACGCCGCTCAGCCAACTCACCCGTGGTGGCAAGATTGCGGACATCGTGGCGACCCTTGGGAGTATTGATCTCACGATGGGGGAGGTAGACCGCTGATGTACGGTTGGGGCATCATCAAAACACTCTGGATGACGCTGTACCACTTCGCTATGACCTATGTCGAGGATGTGCGTTCCTGGCTGTTGCGGGGCAAAGAGGGCACGAGCGAGGGCGATTCCATCCCGGGTGTGGCCCGGGGAGAGCGCACACACGGTGTCTTCACCGTCCGATACCCTTCCGAACGGCGTGAGCTGCCCGAGCGCTACCGGAACTTCCCGTTTTTCGTCATCGACGCCGAGACCGAGCAACTGCGCTGCACAGCCTGCGGCATCTGTGCCCAGATCTGTCCTGTGCAGTGCATCTGGATCGAGCGCGCCAAGGAACCCGAGACGGGTAGGCCTCGGCGTTATCCCGTGTCATACTATCTCGATACCAGCCAGTGTATGACGTGTGGATTCTGTGCCGAGTTCTGTCCGTTTGATGCGATCAAGATGGATAAGGATTTCGAGCTGGCCTCGTACAGCCGCCCGGGTTTTGTAAGTGCCAAGGATCTGGCCAAACCTGAGGCCTACCACGCGGCTATCCATCCCACGGCCTACGCAGAGGAAGCTGCGAAGAAGAAGTAGCCGGACCGACAACAACCCCTAGAAAAATGCTCCGGGCCGCCCCACTATGGGCGGCCCGGTTGTCGTTAGGAAGCGCACAGTTTGTGGAGACGTTCTGCCAGCTCCATACATGCGCGCCCATTATGGTAGGGGCACTTCCAGAAGCTGACTTTAGCTCCGTCATCTGAGACACCTTCCGGTATGGTGTGATCTCGCTCGACATACCGGATCCAGCCGCCGTACCTCCTGTCAACCAGGTAGGCGTCAATGAAGTCCCAGCTTCGATACGCTGCCTCCAGGAAGTGGACCTCACCTGTAAGTTGGTAGGTGTTGAGGAAGCCCACCGCGGCCTCTGCCTGCGGCCACCATTGCTTGGTCGAGTCCGCGAGCCCTTCAGGGCCTGCCTCATAGACTACGGCGCCGTCGGGGTCAACGCCCTCATCGTAGACGGCCTGCGCCATCTTCTTGGCAATGACCTTGGCCCGCTCGTGGAGGACCGGATCGCCGAGGACTTCGGTCGCTTCCACCAGGAGCCAACTCGTTTCGATATCGTGCCCGTAGGAGACGTTCTCAGAGCGTGGCGCCCACGTCTCATCGAAGAAGAGAATGGTGTGGTAGGTCTCAGTGCTGATGATATGGTCCCTCATCACGCCAATGAGCTCGCTGAGCCTGCTTCTGAGAGTCTCATCAGGCCATACGCGGAGCAGGTTGGTGAAGGCCTCCATGATGTGGATGCTGGTGTTCATGGACTTCATCTCACTCTGCTCTCCCGCGTTGAGGCTCATATCATCGGCAATCTGCCAGTCGCGTGTAAATGCCTCGAAGTAACCCTTGTAGGTAGGATCGTAGGCATGCTGCTCCAGCGTATGGAAGATCTCCTGGGCTTTCTCAAGGGCGGCTTCTTTCCCGGTCGCTGCATAGGTCTCGGCCAAGGCGTAGATGCCGAAGGCTTGCCCGTAGATCTGCTTGTGATCCTTGATCGGGGTCCCGTCTACATCCACCATCCAATAGAGGCCGCCGTACTCCTTATCCCAGAAGCGGGTCATCAGGTCTTCATAGGCCCAGTCGGCCATCTTTAGATAAGCAGCGTTCCGGTAGCGGCGATACGCCGCCGAATATGTCCAGAGAATCCTGGATGTCAGCAACGCCCCTCGCGGTGCGCTTTTGTCCGCGTGAAGGTCATTGGTGACCTTGCCGTAGAACCCGCCTTTCTCTGGATCCACTGTGTGTTGGATCCAGAAGGGGAGGATGTTTTTGCGAAGTTCAGTTTCGGCCCGCTGCATATAGGCGCGAAGTCGTGTCTCGTCAAGCATTGGTTTCCTCCTGTTTGCCCCAGGATTCGCTGTGCCCAAAAAGCTACGACTCGGGAAGCCTGGATCAAGCCCCCGAGTCGTGTCAGTCTGAATGATTCGAAGACCGGCTGCTTCCCTGGGCGCGCCGCCCGGGGAAGCAGCCGACGGGTCTAGCTCTTGAGCGCTTCAACTGCAGCCGTCACGATACCGGTGAAAGAGTCGACCTTGAGACTCGCACCACCGACCAGGGCCCCGTCGATTTCCGGCATGACGATGAAGGCAGCCATATTGTTGGGCTTGACGCTGCCCCCGTACTGAACGCGGATAGTCTCTGCGGTCGCCTCGTCGTAGAGTTCCTTCAGGACGTCGCGAATCGCCGCACGGATGGTCTTGTCGGCATCCTCGGGGCTGGCGGTGCGTCCGGTGCCGATGGCCCAGATGGGCTCGTAGGCCAGCGTGGTTTTCTCAGCGTCGTCGGCGCTGATTCCCGCGAAGGCACCCTTGATCTGTCCCCCGACGAAGCTCACGGTTTTTCCGGCCTCATTCTGCTCGAGGCTCTCGCCGATGCAGACGATGGGCTTTAGCCCGTAGGCCAGAGCGGTCTTGATTTTCTTGTTGACAGTCTCGTTGGTCTCACCGAAGTACTGGCGGCGCTCGGAGTGGCCGAGAATCACGTATTGCGCTAGTTCTTTGACCATCAGCGGGGAGATCTCGCCTGTATAGGCGCCGCTCTCCTCCCAATACATATTCTGGGCGCCCACGCCGATGTTGGTACCCGCCAGGGTGTTGCTCACTGCGCTCAGGGCGGTCGCGGTGGGGCAGACGGCGATGTCGGCAACGGTGACGCCGGCCAAGGCGTCCCTAAGTCCGGCGGCCAGCTCCGTGGCTTCCGCCACGGTCTTGTTCATTTTCCAGTTACCGGCGATGAATGGTTTGCGCATCTGTATCTCCTCTTATAGGCCGGACACTGGTGGTATGTCAGTGCTCGGCGTCGCACGGATGAATTCGTCTCTCGCACCGGCGGGTTGGCGCGAACAGAGTGTAGTGTGGGGCTTACTTGTCGTCGAGCGCCGCAACGCCCGGCAGGGTCTTGCCCTCCAGGAACTCCAGGCTTGCGCCGCCACCGGTGGAGACGTGGCTGACCTTGTCGGCCACACCGGCTTTGTTGACGGCCGAGGCTGAATCGCCACCGCCGATGATCGTCACGGCGTCGATGTTGGCCAGTGTTTCGGCAATGGCGAAGGTACCCCCGGCGAAGTTGGGCATTTCGAAGACGCCCATCGGCCCGTTCCAGACAACGGTCCTGGCGCAGACCAGTTTTCCCTGGAAGAGCGCGATCGTCTTGGGTCCAATATCCAGGATGCGCCACCCGGGCTCAACGGCGTCGACATCAACGACCTTGATATTGGCGTCGTTGTCGAAGGCATCGGCAACCACGGCGTCCACAGGGAGCACGATCTTGCCACCGGACTTGGCTATCAGGGCTGTGGCGGTATCGACGGCGTCGTCCTCGACGAGCGAATCGCCCATCTCGAGGCCCTGCGCCTTGAAGAAGGTGTTGGCCATACCGCCGCCGATCAAGATGGTGTCCGCTTTGTCGAGCATGTTCTCGATTACGGCGATTTTGTCAGAGACTTTGGCACCGCCGAGGATCACCACGTAGGGGGATTCGGGATTGGTGGTCGCTTTGCCGAGGAAAGTGATTTCCTTCTCGATGAGGAAACCGGCCACGGCGGGCAAAGTGTGGGTCACACCTACGGTGCTGGCGTGCGCACGGTGTGCGGTGCCGAAAGCGTCGTTGACAAAGAGGTCACCCATAGCCGCTAACTTGGCCGAGAATGCGGGGTCGTTGCTCTTCTCTTCGCTGTAGAAACGGGTGTTTTCCAGCAGCAGGACGTCGCCGGGTGTCAATGCCTCCGCCATTGCCTGGACCTCGTCACCGACAACGTCGGGTGCCATCCTGATGGGCTTGCCGAGAAGCTCGCCCAGGCGATCGGCCACCGGCTGCAGGCTCAGGGACGGGGTAATGCCCTTGGGCCGACCGAGATGGGACATCAGAACCAACGAGGCGCCGTTGTCAAGGATGTACTGAATGGTGGGGAGCGCTGCCCGGATACGGGTGTCATCGGTGATGGTGGTGCCATCCAGCGGAACGTTGAAGTCGGCGCGCATCAGGACACGCTTGCCCTTTAGATCGACATCGCGAACAGTTTTCTTGTCCATGTTACCTCCTTAAGGTAACCGTTATCCCCTCAGACTAAGAAGAAGGGATAAGGCACATGCCCTATCCCTTCTGGGTTTTCACAGGCTAGAGCTTACTCTCTAGAGTTTGCCGGCGACCATGGCTGCCAGATCGGCGACCCGGCAGGAGTAACCCCACTCATTGTCGTACCAGGCGATAACCTTGACCATCCGAGGACCAATGGCCTTGGTCAGGTCGGCGTCCACGATGGAGGAGCGGCTGTCGCCCTTGTAGTCCATCGAGACCAGGGGTTCTTCGCAGAAGCCCATGATGTCCTTGAGCTCATTTTCGGAGGCTGCCTTGAACGCGGCGTTGACCTCTTCGGCGGTGGTATCGGTCTTCAGCGTGACGACGAGATCCACAACGGAGACCGTCGGGGTCGGGACCCGTATAGCCATACCGTCGACAATGCCCTTCAGCTCGGGCAGGACCAGGGCAACGGCCTTTGCGGCACCGGTGGTGGTGGGGATGATGTTCATGGCGGCGGAGCGAGCGCGGCGCATGTCCTTCTTGTGACCCTGGTCCAGGAGCTTCTGGTCACTCGTATAGGAGTGAATCGTGGTCATCAGACCGTACTCGATGCCGAACTTGTCCGACAGGACCTTGGCTACGGGGGCCAAGCAGTTGGTCGTGCAGGAGGCATTCGAGATGATGTTGTGCTTTTCGCTGTCGTAGTCGCCGTCATTGACGCCGATGACGATGGTGATGTCATCACCCTGGGCGGGGGCGCTGATGATGACCTTCTTCGCGCCGGCGGTCAGGTGCTTGGATGCACCCTCTCGGTCGCGGAAGAAACCGGTCGATTCAACGACGATGTCGACGCCCATCTCGCCCCAGGGGAGTTCCTCGGGGTTACGGATAGCAAAGACCTTGATCTCGTGGCCGTTGACGATGAGGCTGTTCTCGGTGTAGTCAACCTCGCCGTCGAACCTGCCGAAGCTGGAGTCGTACTTAAAAAGGTGCGCGTTTGTCGAGGTGGGGAAGAGGTCATTGACGGCGACCACCTCCAACTCGTCTGGGTGGCGCTCCATAATCGTGCGCAACACCTGGCGCCCAATACGACCAAAACCGTTAATTCCGACTTTCGTAGTCATTGTTACTCCTTATTGTGTCTACCGATGTGCCGTTGGTTAGAAATCTAGGATTGGCGATCATCCATTGGCATGGTCGCCAATCGCACATCTCTAACCCCCTACTTGAGCATCGCGCGTAGCTCACGCGCGAGTTTGTGGCTGTCGTGACGCCCCGCCTGCGTCTCATCCAATAGATCGGCATAGACCACCCGCTGACTGCCGTGGCCCACGATATCCGGCTTCACCCATTCGATGCCGTCACCGAAGGATATTCCTCTAGGTATCTGGGAGTTCACAAGGACAATGTCGATCACACCCTTGCCCAGATGCTGTTCCAGTGCGTTGACGTGTGCTTCGGCCGTGTAGTGGTCCGTCTCACCCCGCTGTGTCGCCGCGTTGCACACATAGACCTTGGGAGCCGGGGCCGCCTTGAGTGCCTCCACGATCTCCGGCACCAGTAAGTTCGGCAGCAAGCTGGTGTAAAGGCTGCCTGGACCGATGACGATCAGCTCGGCCGCAAGGATCGCCTGGATGGCGCCGGGATACGCGCTTGGATTTGCCGGCTCCAGTGTGACGCGCAGAATGCGCCCATTGACTTTCGGAATCTCGGATTCACCACAGACGCGCACCGGCGTGCTATCTTTGCATGCGATGTCGGCACACAGCGTCACTGTCTTCAGCGTGCTCGGCAATACTTGGCCCTGAACCGCCAAGACCTCGCTGGATTCCCTGAGCGCAGATTCGAACGACCCGGTCACTCCGGCCATCGCCGTGATAAACAGGTTGCCGAAGCTATGTCCACGCAAGTCTTGTCCGCCGGCAAAGCGATAGCGGAACAAGCGCGTCACCAGGGATTCATCATCGGCCAGAGCGGCAATACAGTTACGGAAATCTCCCGGCGGGAGAATGCCGATGTCCCGGCGCAGTCGCCCCGATGATCCTCCGTCGTCGGCAACCGTGACGATAGCGGTGAGGTTGGAGCTGAAGGCCTTGAGTCCGCGCAGTGATGCTGCTTGGCCGTTCCCCCCGCCCATCACAACGATCTTCGGCCCACGTCCCCGGTGCCGGTAATCATAGATGACTTCCGGGACGGACTGCGCCGCGCCCACAAGGAACGGTTCCAGGATTGCGCGATAGAGTCCTCGAAAGCCGTATATGATCGCCCAAATCCCTACCAGTAAGACAAGACTGGCCCTCAGCCCGCGTGGCAAGAACTGCAATGTCAGAAAGTAAAAGAACTGAGGGAGGGGATAGAGGGCCCGCAACGCTATTGCTATACCCAGACTCAGCAAGCCGATGCCGAGGACTAGGAGTAGCAGCCAGCGCTTGACGCCGAGACCTGGTTTCAACCACTTAAGGTAGGACCGCCAGCTCTGCATTGGAGCTTGGTTTACCCTCCGCTTCATCAGAGAGATTATACTCAGATTAACAGACGTGTCAACAGAGTGCTAGTTCCATCCTCAACGCGAAGCCCGGGACTCAGTTGAGTCCCGGGCTTCGGAAGTTTTTCTATTGACCTATCTCGACTAGCGCAGATTACTGAATGTGGGCGACGGTCCGTGCGTTTCGCCAGAGTTCTTCGATCTGGTAATACTCGCGCATCTCTTCACTGAAGAGGTGCACAATCACGCTGTTGAAGTCAACGAGAATCCAGCCTGCGTCGGCGTCACCCTCGACTTTCTTGGCGAGCAGGCTCTCACCTATGTGTTTCATGGCCTCACGGATCGCGCCCTGGAGTGCATCAAGCTGTCGGCGACTATTGGCTGTGCATATGACAAAATAGTCCGTAAACGTCGTGACGTCCGTGAGATCCAGAATCAGTATGTCTTCTCCCTGTATATCGACAATGACTTCTACAATCCGGTTAGCTAATTCTAGGCTCTCCACCCGGCCTCCTCTAGACCACGCTCCGGAAGCCGGCAACGAGACTTCCACCAAGAGCATTCACGGTTGCATTAACACCATCTGGATACGCGTCGTCTCAGAGCGCTCATTGTCCTGCATACTGATTGTGAGCCTGCTCTTGTCCATCTGCATATTCAGGGTTGCCAGATGTCCCATAACGGTTGGCTTGCCCAGTTCCTCCCAGCCCAACACTTTGAGCTCTGTCAGCATATACTCGGTCGCTTCCGCAACCATCATTGGGACAACGTAGACGTATGTATCATTTACCGCATTGATCTCAAAGTCGAATGCGTCGGGATGTATGACAAGTACATCCGGGATCTGCTCCACAAGGGTCAGTGTCGCTGCCGGCGCCTCCAAGCAGGCGCTTTTTCTTCTACTTCCTCTATTTCTTTTTCGTCGGCATCATTGTTGTTCTCTGCCGGAGCATCGTTGTTGGCTACCGGTGCGTTTGTAGCGGCTGCCTCATCTGCATCTCCCCCACCACATGCAGCCAGGAGCAACGAGGCCGTTACCAGAATGAGGTCGATCAGTCCCAGGACACGCTTCCGTTCTATGATTCTCCTCCTATCCTCGGGACTGGGATGTAGTAACCGCATGATAACACAAATCGAGGAACATTGTGAACAGAAATGCGACCGCGGGATACGCGACTTCGCACCCTATGTTTGGTCGAACGCTTTCTTGGCGTTTATCCGGATTGGCTTACTGAGTAAGGCCAGCATAAGCTCGATTGCGTTCTCCACGTCGACCTGATCCACCATCTCCACCGTGCTGTGAATGTAGCGACAAGGTATGCTCAGACAGCCACTAGGCACGCCGCTCCGCACTAACTGCATTGCGGCTGCATCCGTCGTGCCGGCCAGCAGGATCTCCATCTGGTAGGGTACGCCGGCTCGCTCCGCGGCATCAACCAGCATATCGCGGACACGCGGATGTGCGATCATACCCGAATCCTTCACCTTGACGGCCGGGCCCTTGCCGAGGCTGACATCCATAGGCAGTGCCTTTGGGGTGTCGCCGGTGGCAGTGACATCCAGTGCGATCGCGATATCCGGATCGATGCGGAAGGCTGAGGTGCGCGCCCCGGAGAGAGTGATTTCCTCCTGCGTGGTGAAGGCCACATACACATCGTTGGCAGAATCCTTCAAACGCCGCAGCATCTCAATGAGGATATAGCAGCCAATGCGATCGTCCATCGTCTTGCTGATCAACCGGGTGCCCTGCTGCACGAGTGGCCCGACAAAGACGCCGGTCTCACCCACGCCAATGGGGCAGTCTTCACGGCTGGTCGCGCCGACGTCTATGTACAGGTGCTGAAGCCCCGGCAGCTTGGGAGGGTCCCGGCGCTCCAGATAGATCGGGCCCGTTATCCCGTTGGCGAATCTGACCCGCTGTCCGATATGGGACAGAGCTCGCACGCCGCCGATGGAGGTAAAGCGGACGAACCCGTGCTCCTCAATGTGCGTGACCATGAGACCAATCTCGTCCATGTGGGCAGCCAGGAGGATCTTCTTGGGCGTCTCTCCGGTACCCTTGCGGTAGGCGACCAAACTTCCCAGAGGGTCAACGCGTATCTCATCAGCAAAGGCCTCGACGGACTTGCGTATGACGCTGCGGATGTCGTCTTCATAGCCCGATGGGCCGAATGTCTGGGTTAGTGTTTCCAATAGCGTAAGGTCCAAGGTTATCTCCTTGTCTTCGGGTCTCGGTGTCTCAGAGGTACGGTGCAGAGGTCGAGGGTCGCGATGCTTACCTGGTTATTTCATGGTGCGCAGATCTTGCGTGGCCAATTGACGCACGCCGGCATTCACGAGTAGGGCCGTCGCGGTGAGATCGCTTTGGCGCAGCAGGGAGACCGGGCTGTGAATGTAGCGGCAAGGAACCGCCACGGTAATGGCGGGCACCCCGGCTTTGGCTCGATGCACCCCTCCGGAATCTGTGCCACCGATGCCGGGCTGCTTCAACTGGAAGGGGAGGCCCTCTGCCTCGGCCATGCGCACAAAGTGGCGCAAGAGACGGGGTGGCGTAATGTAGGAACGATCCATCACCGTGATGGCCGGCCCCTTGTCCAGCTCCGTGGTGGGACTGACATCGGCTTCTTCCTTGGGCAGGTCATCGGCCAGTGTGCCTTCCAGGGTGATGCCAAAATCGGGCTCGACCGTGTAGGCAGCTACGCGTGCACCACGCAGTCCCACCTCTTCCTGCACGGTGAAGACGCCGTAGACGTCAAAGGGAAATCGTTCTCCCAGCAAAAGGTCGATGAGAATGGCGCAGCCGGCGCGGTCATCGAACGCTTTCCCCAGACAGCTGTTACCAATCGTCTGAAAACGTGTCGCAAAGACGATGGATGTCCCCACCGGAGCGAGGCGCTCGGCTTCGTCTTTGGATTTGGCGCCGATGTCAACGGCCAGTTGGCTGGTGTTGGGCGCTTTCTCCAGGCCGTCGGCGCGGTGTATTGCCTGAAGGCCGATGACGCCCGGCAGGCTTTTCTTGCCTACACGCACACTCAGGCCGGGGAGCAGTCTGGCAGCGATGCCGCCGACAGTATCGATCTTGAGAGAGCCATCCCCATGGTGCCCGATGACCATCAGGCCGACCTCATCCATATGTGCCGTGACAAGCACGCGCAGCGGTGATGAGCCTGTGCCGGCTCTGTAGGCGATAAGATTGCCCATAGGGTCAACGCGCAGATCATCGACCGTATCCTTGATCAACGGGCGGATGACTCTGCGTACCTCAATCTCGTCGCCGGAGATGCCCGGCGCGTTGGACAGCGCCTCCAGATGGGTTATCAGGTTGCTCATGTGCGCGCCTCCGCTGGGTCGGCACTATCTTCGGCAGAGGGGGGTCTCTCTTCAGCGTCCGCCTCGACGGCATCCTCCCACCTCGGGGTGTAATCGCTCTCCAGCCTGGCTACGAAGCCGGCAAGCAGCCGGCCCGTGCGTTCGATGTCCTTTAGCTCGACCACCTCCACGGGCTGGTGCATATAGCGTACCGGGACAGAAATCAAGCCACATGGGATGCCTTCACGGGCCACTTGAATTCCCCACGCGTCGGTACCACTGGAACCGGGCAACGGTTCGATGGTTGTGGGGACCTCGTCGGCGGCTGCGGCCTCGTTAAGACGGGTGACGATCTGCGGGTGGCAATTGGGGCCTACGCCGATGGTCGGCCCCTTGCCCAGCTCAAACACACCTGGGTCGCTGTCGTTGTGCTGGGTGGCAAAGGTGACATCGAGGGCAACGGCGAGGTCAGGCGCTACGCCATACGCGCTGGTGATAGCGCCTTTGCCGCCGACTTCTTCTTGCACTGTGGCCACGGCGTAGAAGTTCCACGCGTGAGCGCGATGACGCAGAGCCTCCAGGGTCAGTGTCAGTGCAGCAACACATGCGCGGTTGTCCATCGCTTTTCCTGCTGCGCGGCCGTTCTTGAGAGCCGCTACGGTTTGGTGTACGGTGATGTAATCCCCTACGCGTACCAGCCTCTTGACTTCATCTTCCGGCAGGCCCAAATCTACAAAGAGTTCGTGCCATGGCAAGACCTTCCGGCGCTCTGAAGCCGGCAGCACGTGCGGAGGGCGGCTGCCAATGATGCCCGGGAGGTCACTGCGCCCGTGGACGCGGACCTCCAGCCCCAACAGAACACGGCGATCCACACCTCCGAGGGCATGGATACGCAGGAATCCACGTTCAATGCCGGTCACAATCAGGCCGATCTCATCCATATGAGCGGCGGCCATCACGGCTCGCCGGTCGCCGGTGCCCGGCAAAGTGCCTTGCTGCAGCGCGATGAGGTTGCCCATTGCGTCCACGTGGATGTCATCCGCCAGAGGTCGCCAGAGATCCATCACAATATCGCAGATGGTGCCCTCTCGTCCTGCAGGCCCGGGGGCGTCTGCAAGGGTTTGGAGCAGTTGTTGAGTTTTCAAGAGTCTCCTCGTGTCAGGGTGTGGTTGTGGGTGTGATAGTGGCCGTCGCTGTGATCTCAGGCGTTGCGGTGAAGGTGGCTGTCGGCTCCGGTGTCCACGTCTGCGTCGGCGTGGCGACCGTCGGCGTCGCGGATGGCTGAGATGTTGCTGTTGCTGACGCCGTGGGCAGCATCGTCTCGGTTGCCGTCGGTGATGCCGTTGGTGATGCCGTTGGTGATGCCGTGGGCGAGGCGGTCAGCGTTGGCGTTGGGGTCAGCGTCTGTGTCGCC
>Ga0209121_10003458_pt1 | contig 15305 bp, 11 predicted proteins | sample Cruoilmetagenom3_FD_187292 | JGI IMG/M metagenome (GOLD analysis project Ga0209121, IMG submission 187292) | Oil polluted marine microbial communities from Coal Oil Point, Santa Barbara, California, USA - Sample 3 (SPAdes) (version 2) | ecosystem: Environmental > Aquatic > Marine > Oil seeps ...
GCCCCTACAATTTCACGAATAGGAGACAAATTACAAATGTGTCATCCTGAATTTATTTCAGGATCTGGTATGAGATGCTGAACCAAGTCCAGCATGACATTGTTTGAGTTTAGAATGGAAAGGATGAAACATATTAAAATAATATTTTCCCCTCGGTTTTTGCAAGTGAGTATGCTCCTAAAATACCTGCATCTTCAAAAAGAGAGGATTTTAATATGTTAATTTCCGTATAATCGGTGGTATATGCATAATCTGATATACCTTTCCGTATGTCTTGAATAATAAAATCATAAAATCTCGATAGGCCGCCTGCAAGAATTATTGTCTCTATATCAAGTGTAAGAAGAATTGATGCCACTGCTTTTCCAAGCAGGTATGCAGAATTACCGAGTAAATTTATTATATCAATATCATTATCTTCTGCTAAATGTAATATATCGGGAATCGAATAGCATTTCCCTTTTATATTTTTTACATCATTAGTTATGCTGTAAATGGAGAAATAATTTTCAATACACCCCTTTCTTATACCACAAGAACATATGCGACCATTATCCTTTACATTAATATGTCCGGGTTCACCGGCAAACCCCTTGTCCCCGATAAGGATTTTACCTCTATAGAAAATTCCTCCCCCGATACCGGTACCGAGTGTAAGACATACTGCTGAATCCAATTTACTACCAATGCCGAATTTCATCTCACCGATTGTTACAATATTCGCATCATTTGTAATAAAAACAGGAATATGTAAATGCTTCTCAAGTTCTTTTTTAATGGGTAATTCATTGAGATAGGATAAGGAAGGTGTAGCATATTTCATTATATTTTCTTTATGATTAAATATTCCGGGAATACCAAGACCGATTGATATAATATTAAGATTTTTGGAATAATCCTGATATATTTTATGAATAAACGAAATAAAATCATCTAAATTACAAGGTGATTTATCTATATGCTTTTCTTTGATTAGTCCATCGATTACAATACCTGATTTAATATATGTTCCCCCGACATCAATACCTATAAATGCATTTTTATTTTGCATTAAAACCCAAGACCTTTTCTTTACTGCCTGTAGATGTGTTTATAAAATAAACCTTTATGTTTTTATCCGTTATCTCAATTTTATTAAATGATTGTTTTTGATTACCTCTTGTTCTGTTTGTAGTTGCGGTTCCTGCTGTAATAAAGTATGTATTTTCAAGTCTCCAAATAAAGGGAACATGTTTATGACCACTTATCACCAAATTGATATTCAGATCCTTTATAAGTTTAACATCACTTTTAATTTTATTTATATATTCCCGAACTTTTTTATAATCGATATAGTGTCCTTCATGTGTAAGATCACCGGTAACAGCAAGTATATCACAATTGTCATTGTTTATTATTTTTATAACATTTTTTCCATATTCCTCTACGAAGTATGAACTCCCTATGTGTATATCCGAAATGTGATAAATTATCATCTTATACCTCTATATTCTTATATTACTTTTAAGGGTGAATGTCAAAGTGCAAAATAAAATTGGTGTAAATAGGTATGAACATATTCACCACAGGTGGAGAATATGTGACATTTTAGAATTGTAATCAGACGAATTTTACAAACTTGACAATTAAATTTAATTATCATATGATTAAGTTACTATTTTAAATGGAGGAATAATATGAAGAAAATTTCTTTAATGATTTTTATAATTGTATTTATCTTATTTGCTGGCAGCTGTAATCTGTTAGGACCAAAAGCCAAAGTCTATATAACAACCGATGGTTTGGGCGGTACGTTGACGGTTGTTAAGTTTCTGGAACCTAGAGCAAATTCCGGAAATGAATTGAATGTTTACTCAAGTAACATCGGGACTGTCGTATACAACGGATGGACATGGTATATCTACGAGATACCCGGTGGGGAATACGATGTTTATGTCGAACGGACCGGTAACGGTGAGAGAAACGGTCGTGCCAGGGTTTATCTCGATGCCAAAAGTGATCTAAACGAGTGGGCAGCAGTATATTTTGATACCGGCGGCAATCTCTGGGCCGAAGAAGGCGGTGGTGGTTTTACCCCTAACCTTTCGATGTATCCTTAGAATATTTTATCTGTGTACTAAAGTTCCTGATTTGCGTCAATTATGATTAAAAAACAAACTTTTTTGCAATTGAAAAATACTCATAATATACAAACACCTATTCATTTTAATTAATATTATTATTTAATATTATCTCCAAATCTATCTTTTATTCGTGTCCTAATATCAATTTGACATTTCATATAAATTTACATATAATCTTAAAAAAAAGAAGGAGTCGACTATGGAAGAATTATTATCAGGGAATGAAGCAATAGCAAGAGGAGCCTATGAATCCGGTATTCATATTGCTACAGCTTACCCCGGCACACCCAGTACTGAGATATTAGAAAATATATCGAGATACAAAGAAATTTATTGTGAATGGTCCACAAATGAAAAAGTAGCCCTTGAAGTAGCAGGAGGAGGAAGTTTTGCCGGAGCAAGGGTAATTGTGGCTATGAAACATGTAGGTCTTAATGTAGCTGCGGATCCTCTTTTTTCACTAAGTTATATTGGTGCAACAGGGGGGTTCGTAATTGTGACTGCCGATGATCCCGGAATGCATAGCTCACAGAATGAACAAGACAATAGACATTATGGAAGATCAGCTAAAATCCCGGTTTTAGAACCATCGGACAGTCAAGAAGCTAAGGATTTTGTGAAGATCGCAATTGAAATAAGTGAGAAATATGATACTCCGGTATTATTAAGAATTACAACGAGAATCGCTCATTCAAAGTCAAAAGTTACAATATTGGATAGAGAGGAAGTTCCATTAAAAGAGTATAAAAAGGATTTTAAAAAGCGGGTAATATTACCTGCAAATGCAAGATTGAGACATATTGCAGTTGAGAAAAGATTACAGGACATTAAAGAATTTGCAGATAGTTTTGAATATAATAGAATTGAGGAAGGTGCAGGAGATTTTGGGATCATAGCAAGTGGGATATCATATCAGTATGCAAAGGAAGCATTTCCTGATGCTCCAATTCTAAAAATTGCTTTGTCATATCCATTACCTGAAAAAATGATAAGAAATTTTACAGGTAGATATAAGAATATCTACATTATCGAAGAGAATGATCCGTTTATAGAGAATCAAATTAAAGCGATGGGTATAGACAATATTCATGGTAAAGATACAATCCCTGCTATTTTAGAATTAAATCAATATATTGTTCAATCTTCAATATTAAAGGAAGAGAAAGATATACCGTTTAAAACAGATGTAAATATCCCTCAAAGACCACCTGCACTTTGTCCCGGATGTCCACACACCAGTGTTTTCTATGCCCTTAGCAAGTATAAATGTATAGTTACAGGTGATATAGGATGTTATACGCTTGGAGCACTTCCACCCCTTAATGCAATGGATACATGTGTAGATATGGGAGCAAGCATAACGAGCGCATTTGGGATGGAAATTGCTTTTAGAAAACAGAATGATAATAGAAAAATCGTTGCTGTAATTGGAGATTCTACATTTTTTCACTCAGGTATTACAGGTCTTATTGATATGGTTTACAATAAAAGTAAAGGAAATGTAATAATTCTTGACAATAGAATAACAGCTATGACAGGTCATCAGCATAATCCAGGTACAGGTAAGACATTAATGGGTGAAGATACGAATGAGATAAATATCGAAGCTCTTGTCAAATCACTTGGAGTAAAGAATGTTTCGGTAATTAATAATTATAATCTAAAGGAAACCCTTAGTGTTATTAAAAGAGAGATTGATAGAGATGAACTGTCAGTAATTATTACAACAAAACCTTGTGCATTACTAAAAACTAACCCAAAATTAGGTTTATATGTTGTAGATGAAGATAAATGTACCGGTTGTAAAATGTGCATACAACTGGGATGTCCTGCAATATCTTTCATAGATAATAAATCCGTAATAGAACCTACTATGTGTTTTGGATGTTCTATTTGTGCACAGATTTGCCCAACCGATGCAATTAGCATAGAAGGAGAATAATTATGGCAGTTACAAGTATTTTATTATGCGGAGTAGGTGGACAGGGTATTCTTCTTGCAAGTGATATTATAGCAGATGTTTGTATGGTTAATAATCTTGATGTGAAAAAAAGTGAAGTTCATGGAATGAGTCAAAGGGGAGGAGCTGTTGTAAGTACAGTTAGATATGGAGAAAAAGTATATTCTCCGATAACTGATATTGCCGATATAGATTATATTGTTGCATTTGAGAAATTAGAGGCATTAAGAAATATGAAGTGGTTGAAAAAGGACGGATCTATTATAGTTAATGATTACAGTATGAATCCGATTACTGTTGCTACTGCTCAAATGGAATATCCCAAAGGTGTGATTGAAACACTTAAAAGTATTATCGATAATATAGATGTTATTAATGCCTTTGAAATTTCGGAAGGTTTGGGTAACATAAGGGTAATGAATACGGTACTGATTGGGCTTCTCGCAAAGAAAATAGGTTTCCCGGAAGAGATATGGTTAGAGGTTATTAAGAGAAGAGTGCCCAAAAAAGCAATAGATATCAATATCAAAGCTTTTGGTATCGGATATAATAGATAACATTTAATCCATTGTTCTTATATATTAGTTTAGGGCGAACCTTTGTGTTCGCCCATTTTATTAGGGTAAACACAAAATTTAGGGAGGGAGAAGAATAGTAAATAGTAAATAGAGAATAGGGAGCAAATTCCTGTTTTAACAGTAATGACATAGGGAAATACAGGAATGACAAGGTATGGGTAAATATAGGAATATTCCATGAATTAGAGAGAATTAAACACGAATGTGTGAATTTATCTTTCACTCCGTGAGATAATAATATATCTCACGGAATGAAAGATAATAAAAGTTATCTTAGTTTAATAATCTTGAATGTTTCGTCTATATTTTCACCGTTAACTTTAAAGAAGTAAATGCCTGATGGTAGTGTCCGTTTGCTATTATTAAGAAGATCTATATTTTTATTCCCAAATCCCGGCATAATTAATTTCTTTAAAATCATTTTTCCTGAGGTGTCATATATTTTCACAGTAATAGGACTTTTTGTATTATAAATGAAAGATACTTTATTATTCACCATTTTTGTTGAGATATCGAATACATTATTGATCCTGGTCAATACATTTGATTGTTCTTGAGGAGATGTTACGATTCCATCATACCATGAGTACTTGCTAATATCAAATCCGTATCTTGTTACACTATAATCTGTAACGAGTTTTACTTTTACAACATCTCCCGGTACTTCAGCACTCCAGAATGCTCCTTTATTCCCATCATATCTTGCTATCTGATTATTAGAACCATCATATATGTAGACAAAATCATAATTGGTTTCCGTATTGAATGAAGAAAAGTAAACCTTCATTTTAGTCGCACCGGAATGGGTGATTGTCCAGGTGTGTTCATAGTTATTAGTATAGTCATGAGGTGAAGATACGGAATGTGATACCTCTGTCCAAGTGCCACTTCCACCGGATTCTCCTTTTATATATTCATCCCATTTAGTAGAAGTAATGGCAAGATTATTATACCTGCTATCATAATCCGATGCAGATGCAGGATGATAAATAGCAATACCATGTGCATCTGAATAGGAGGAAGAATTATGGGTCGCTTCAACTGCATTTGCTACACTTGATTTCACATCGTTCGCAGCTGTTTTAAGATAAGATGGAACACTTGAATTTGCAATATTATAAGCAAAATCATATAGATCAATATGAGAAACCGTGTAGAAATGTCTTGTATTATTGCGTGCAGTATTTATCTTACTAGAATAACCTTCTCCTTGTGCCTGTATAAGTTTTTGTGCAAATATATTAACCTTTGATGTAACTGTCGGAATCTGTGACAGGTTTGTCACTGAGATGGTTGCCAGAGAGGAACCATTAATTACAGCTTTTCCAAGATTTATAGCAGACATTGTTGGGTTTGAACGGAGATTGTTTAAGAAACTAGTATAATACCATCCGTCTGCTGATTCTGTTTCCTCAGAGCCAATAAATATATCGGAATAGTTCTTGCAGACATCCATAACTTCCCACATAGACATAAGGCAAGCATCAAAACCAAGCAGATCTATATTATGTCCGAGATGAGATTTTATTCCTGAGAGCGCATTTGCAAGCTCACCGTTCGAAATTTCAATCTCATTACCTGATGAATTATCATATGACGCTCCTTTAAAAAGTGGACTTTCAGGATCGTTATCTTTATACCAACCGTCTCCATGATCCCAAACATCTACAAAATAATGATCGGCAGGATAATTGTCAATTGCCCAATTTACAAATGTTTTCAGGGTTGTAGGACTACCCATATCTTGTTCTCCGATATCAGATATTAGTGTAGAGTTTATTGTACTTGAATTATTATCTGTGGTTACATAATATCTTCTGCATGTAGTCCAGTTCCCATTGGAATTGTCGTAACCGGTTGCTCTGTCTATTTGAACAATAATATTTATATCATCGGAAGAACCTGCTGCTTCCATTTCATTAAAATCAGAAATTCCATAGCTTTCAAGATTGTTGTCGGCATTCAAGTAAACAATGACAGTCCATTTCTTTGTAGTGGAACCTCCTGAAACGGATACAGTAAATGAATAATTTCCTGAACCGCTATATTCATACATTCTCGCTCTCCAGTAACCGGAGGAAGTTGCGGTATATGTTACGGCATCTTGCTGACCGGTACCATGTGTGCTGCTTGCTTTTCTATTGCCTGACGGATCATATATGTAAAGATCGTAATCAGCAGATGAAGGAGGATTAAGAGTCACCTCTATTATATCTCCTGAATTAACATTAAATTTGTAATAGTCATTTCTATCGCTTCCATCCATATAACCGGAATAACTTCCAGGATTTATTGATAAGCCAGAAGAGAAACTATCTCCGGCATCTCCACCACTACCAGCATCATTCTGAGTAGAACCACCTTCAGCTGATAAAACCACATCATCAATATATGCACCTTCTTTTGTCACACTATAATCCGAATGAAACCTGAACCTGATCTTTGTTGCAGATATCGGAATGGAAACGTTTTTTGTTATCCAACTCTGGTGACTTCCACTCTCCGACCAGACTTGATGCCATGAACCATTGTAGTAATCGACATAAATATAATCATATCCGCTTTCAGTATATTGCCATACCTTGAAAGATAGTGTAGCAGAAGAATATCCTGAAAGATTAATATTTTTTGTAGCGTAAACATCAGTACTATTATTATAAGATGAGTAAGGTGTACACTTTGCACTGTAGGAAGAAGAATAATATCTGCTGGATGATTTAGTCCAGTAGTTACTACTTGTGCCTGATAATGTCCATCCACTGGGAAAACTACTCATATTATCACTAAATATAGTAGTGGCATATGAAGTGGAAAGAAATCCGCAAAGAAAGAAGATAAGTAATACTAATTTTAAGTATTTCATGTAATCCTCCTAAAAAATATATTTCTAAATATTTATATTCTCCATAACTAATGGAGTTACATCAGAAATATGAATAGTGTATCATACAAGCATACGCCTCACCTCCTTAATACTCAGTTTTATTTTTAAATTTTTGCATATGAAAATGTGTAAAATGTATAATTAGTATTATTCTGTATAGGTATTTCCACCCTATAATTTTATTTCTCATCCGTTATTCCTTTTAATTGTTGTAGTTCCAATTGATATGGTAGTAAATATATAGTAAAACGAATAAATATATAAATGCTATTCATAATATTTCCGTATTCAAAAAAAGTCAATTAATAATATTATAATAATATTATAATAATGAAATATTTTTGTCAATAGGATACTAACAAATTTGTATAATTCGTTAAAAATTGTGATTGAATTACATTAAGTTTTGTGTTATTATACAACGAAAAATAAGGAGGCAAATATATGAAACTCGTTTATTGGTTCATTAATGATAAAGTAGATGGAAAGAAGGAGATGAAAAACCTTCTTGGTGGCAAAGGTGCTAATTTAGCTGAAATGGCGAGCATTGGATTTCCTGTCCCTCCGGGATTTACCATAACGACTGATGTTTGTACATATTTCAATGAAAATAACAAAATATATCACGAAGGATTAAAAGAAGATGTAAAAAATGCCATATCGGGAATTGAAGAAGCAATGAATCATAAGTTCGGTGATAAAGATAACCCACTTCTTGTCTCTGTTCGTTCAGGTGCAAGGGTATCAATGCCCGGGATGATGGATACTGTTTTAAATCTTGGACTTAATGATGAAACGGTAGAAGGGTTAGCTATGGCTACGGGTAATGAACGATTTGCTTATGATAGTTATAGAAGATTCATACAGATGTATGGTGATGTTGTTATGGGTGTTCCTCATCATGATTTTGAAGAAATTTTGAATGGGGTTAAGGATGAGAAAGGCATAACCCAGGATCTGGAACTTACGGCAGATGATCTTAAAGATGTTATTGAGAGATATAAAAAACTTATTATAAATAAACTTGGTCATATATTCCCACAGGATGTCAATGAACAATTATGGGGTTCTATTACGGCAGTATTTGATTCATGGAATAATAAAAGAGCAAAAGATTATCGAAAGATACATAATATATCGGATGAGTGGGGAACAGCTGTAAATGTTCAATCAATGGTTTACGGTAATATGGGTGATGATTGTGCAACTGGTGTCGCATTTACAAGAAATGCAGCTAATGGGGAGAATATCTTTAACGGTGAGTTTCTTGTCAATGCTCAGGGTGAAGATGTAGTTGCAGGTATCCGAACACCTCAAGAGATGAATCTTGCCACAAAGGGGAATTCTACATTACCTACATTAGAAGAGGTAATGCCTGAAGTTTATCAAGAATTAGTTGTAATTAGGGATAAACTCGAAAATCATTATAGGGATATGCAAGATATAGAATTTACAATCGAGAAGGGAAAACTTTGGATGCTTCAAACAAGAAATGGTAAAAGGACAGGTAAGGCAGCTATAAAAATAGCAGTTGATATGGTGAAAGAGGATTTAATTTCAAAAGAGGAAGCACTTATGCGTGTAGAACCGATGCAACTTGATCAACTCCTTCATCCGATAATTGATCCTGTAGAGATAAAAAACCATAAGCCTTTCGCAAAAGGCCTTGCGGCATCTCCAGGTGCTGCTATAGGTAAAGTCGTATTTTTCCCTGAGGAAGCTATAAATGCAAAGGAAAACGGAATTGATACAATACTTGTAAGGACAGAAACATCTCCTGAGGATGTTGCAGGTATGAATGCATGTAATGGGATATTTACATCGAGAGGAGGAATGACATCACATGCTGCCGTAGTCGCAAGAGGTATGGGTAAAACATGTGTGGTAGGTTGCGAAGCAATAACGGTAGATTATAAGACTGAAACGATAAAAATAGGTGATCTTACAATAAACAAGAATGAATATATAACGGTAGATGGTACATCCGGTAATGTATATCTTGGTAAACTTAAAACAATAGATCCAAAGATAGAGGATGATTTCCATGACTTTATGGTATGGGTAAACGAGATAAGAAGACTTGGGGTAAGGGCAAATGCCGATACACCACATGATGCTAAGGTTGCAAGAGATTTTGGAGCACAAGGTATTGGGTTATGTAGAACAGAACATATGTTTTTTGCTGAGGATAGAATAAAAATAATGAGGGAAATGATTCTTTCCGATTCCAGAGAGGAGAGGGAGAAAGCACTTGCAAAGATACTCCCTATGCAGAAAGAGGATTTTGCAGGAATATTTAGAGTGATGGATGGTTATCCTGTAATTATTAGATTATTAGACCCACCTTTGCATGAATTTCTGCCTGAAGATAAAGAGCTTATAAAAGAACTTTCTAATGAGATGAATCTTTCAGTTGAAGAAATTAAGGAAAAAATCGATTCACTGCATGAATCCAATCCGATGTTAGGACATAGAGGTTGTAGGTTGGGTATTACTTACCCAGAGATAACAAAGATGCAAGCGAGAGCTGTATTTGAAGCTGCATGTGAGGTTGAGAAAGAGGGGGTAAATGTATTCCCCGAGGTGATGATTCCTCTTGTGGGGATAGAGGCGGAACTCAGCTCACAGAGAATAGTTGTAGAAGAAGCAGCTAAAGAAACGATTGCAAAGTACAATTCCTCCATTAGATATATGATAGGAACTATGATAGAATTGCCACGAGCAACTGTAATTGCCGATAAGATTGCGAAACATGCTGATTTCTTCTCTTTCGGTACAAATGATCTTACTCAAACAACATTCGGATTTTCAAGAGATGATGTGGGAAAAATACTTAAAGTATATATCGATGATAAGCAAATTCTTAAGAATGATCCATTTGCAGTGCTTGATAGAGAGGGTGTTGGTCAGCTTTTAAGAACAGCGATTGAAAAAGGCAGAATGACAAAACCGGAGCTTGAGATAGGCATCTGTGGTGAACATGGTGGAGAACCATCAAGTGTCGAGTTCTGTCATCTTATTAATATGGACTATGTAAGTTGTTCACCATTCAGAGTCCCTATTGCTATGCTTGCAGCAGCACAGTCTGTTATAAAAGAGAAAAAAGGGGAAATAAAATCATTTGGGAAATTGCTTGTAAAATAATATTATGCTTAATAATAGATTAATTGAAAAACTTGATATTTTAGAAGATAAACATAAAAAGATACAACAGGATCTATCCGATCCTGCTGTGATAAAAGATATTAATAGATTTAAAGAATTATCTCAAGAAGAGAAAGAAATATCACTAAACATCGATTATTACGATAAATATAAAACAACATTAAAGCAGATTAATGACAATGAAGGGTTGTTGAAGATTGAAAAGGATTCCGACATGATTGAGATGATAAAAAATGAAATCGAAAGTCTTCAGTTGGAAATTGAGGCAATAGAGAAAAAACTGATGATACAACTTATGCCAAGTGACCCAAGGGACAGTAGAAATATTATTCTTGAGATAAGGGCTGGTGTTGGTGGAGAAGAAGCCTCTCTTTTTGCCGGTGATATTTTCAGAATGTATACTAAATATGCCGAATCACAGGGATGGAAGATTGAGGTTATTAGTTCTCATATAACTGAGCTTGGTGGATTTAAAGAGATAATTGCCAATATAGAGGGTTATGGAGCTTATGGTAAATTGAAATATGAAAGTGGTACTCATAGGGTTCAAAGAGTACCATCAACCGAATCCGGTGGGAGAATACACACATCTGCTATTACTGTTGCGGTATTGCCGGAAGCTGAAGATGTGGAAATAGGTATTAACACTTCTGATATTAAAACCGATGTTTTCCATGCTTCAGGTGCTGGTGGACAGAATGTAAATAAAGTTGCTACAGCTATCAGATTAAAACATGAACCCACTGGTATTGTGGTTATATGTCAAGACGAAAGAAGTCAGTATAAGAATAGAATTAAAGCTATGAAAGTTCTAAAAGCCAGGCTCTATGATTTGAAAATTAAGGAAGAAAACAGGAAGATTGATGATGAGAGAAAGAAACAGGTAGGAACAGGGGATAGAAGCCAGAGAATTAGAACATACAATTTCCCTCAAAACAGGATTACGGATCATAGAATAAATCTTACTTTGTATAAACTGGGAGAAATAATGGAAGGTCGTTTGGATGAGGTAATAGAAGCATTTATAGTGGAATTTCAATCAAAAATGCTCAACAATTTATGATAAAAGAATGGACTATAAAGGAATTACTTGAAGTAACAAAAAAATACTTTATCCAAAAGAAAGTATCTGAACCAAGGTTGTCCTCCGAATTGTTGCTTGCAGAGATTCTTGATTTAAAAAGACTTGATCTATATCTGAAATTTGACAAATTAGTTAGTGAAAATGAACTTTGTAAATATAGAAATCTTGTAAAAGAGAGAATAAAAGGGGTCCCGATACAATATTTAATTAATAGGGCTGAATTTTTTGGCTTGAGTTTTAATATTAACGATAAGGTTCTTATTCCAAGACCTGAAACAGAGTTTATTGTTGAAAAGTCGATTGATTTTTTAAAAGCAAGAAAAGGTGGAATATTGATTGATATTGGTACGGGGTGCGGTGCAATAGGGATTGCTTCTTCTTATTATGTCAATGATGTAGAGGTTATTTTCTCTGATATTTCTAAAGATGCAATGGAAATCACAAAAGAGAATGCAGAAAGATTACTCGGAGTAGATAGAAAATATTCGTTTAATACCGGAAATCTGTTCGAAGGTATAAAAGTGAAAGGAGATATAGTTACAGCCAATCTTCCATATTTAAATAGGGAACAGATGGAGAATCTTCAGCTTGAGGTAACATATGAACCTGGATTTGCTCTTGAAGGCGGAGAGGATGGGCTTGATATTATAAAAACATTTATAGATTCTATTGGTGACTATATTAATAAAAGAGGTAAGGTTATGATTGAATTCGATGATTCGGGGAAGGAAATGTTAGAGAGCTATATTAATGAAAAGGGACTTGAAAATACATTTTATAAAGATTACAATAATTTATATAGATACTGTGTAATAAACTTTTAATTACTAATATGAATATAGGAATAATAGCAAACACGAGGAAAAAAGAATCTGAATCAGTCATAAGAAAAATTATCGATTATACAAATAAAAAAGGTATTATTGTATTTATACCGGATTATTACAAGGATTTGAAGGATAGTAATATTAAAATATCACCAATAAAGGAAATTGTTAAGAAATCTGATTTTATTATATCTGTTGGTGGTGACGGGACATTTCTTAAAACATCTCAATTTATCAAAGATTCCGGAAAAGCAATATGGGGAGTGAATGTCGGACATCTCGGGTTTCTCGCATCTACTAAAAAAAACGAAATTATAGAGATGTTAGAAGAGATATTGAATAATAACTACAGAGTAGAGAATAGAATGATTCTTAATGGTAAATTCACCGGTGAAACATATTATTGTCTTAATGATATTGTAATCCATATGGGAAGTACTTTAAGAATTATAAATTTAAAACTCAAACTTGATGGGTTAGATGTCGCAGAATTTAGATCCGATGGCATAATATTTTCTACACCAACAGGTTCGACTGCTTATTCGCTTGCTTCCGGAGGTCCCATATTAATACCAACTATAGATTCTATAATTATAACACCAATATCTCCTCATAACCTTGGTCACAGGCCCTTTATCGTCTCCCCTGATACAAATATTGAAATAAAGCTGGAATCGCAACATGCTATAATATCATTTGATGGGCAGCTACAGAGAAATCTTGAGTTAGGAGATGTTGTAAGTATTAAAAAAGGGGAATATAGTATTAAAGTTATTAAGAGTTATAAAGAAAATTATTTCGATTTGTTAAGGGAAAAATTGGACTGGGGAGGTTGATATGTTATTGGAATTATCAATTAAAAATATTGCAATAATTGATAGTATAATAATAGATTTAAGGAAATATTTTAATGTTATGACAGGTGAAACAGGTGCAGGAAAATCAATAATTATTAATTCGATTAATCTTTTACTTGGAGAAAGATTTGATAGAACAATGCTGAGGAAAGGGGAAAATTATTCTGAAATTTCAGGTGTGTTTACTAACATTAATAATTCTGCTAAAGAAGTTCTTGATAGGAATTGTATTGAATATAGCGATCCTTTAATAGTAAGAAGACGAATAAATGGGAAAGGGAATTCGCGCTCATATATAAATGATACACCTGTAACAATAAATATATTAAAGGAAATCGGACAGTACCTTATCGATCTTCATGGACAACATGAGCATCAATCATTACTATTTCCTGAAAGACAGCTTGAATTGATAGATGATTATGGAGATTATGACACTTTAATTGTGCAATACAGAGGAATATTAAAAGATCTTTTATCAAAAAGACATATATTGAAAGAAATGGAGAGTGAATTGTCAAATTTACTTCAAAATAAAGATATTTATGAATATCAAGCAAAGGAAATTGAGGAAATAAGCCCGGAAGATAATGAAGATAAGGAACTCGAATCAAAAGAGAACTATATTAAAAATAGGGTTGAGATAAAAGAAAACATTGATAATATTCTAAAAAACATATTTGAAGAGGAGGGGGCGGAAGGAAAGATTGCAAGTTCTTTGAATTATAGCAGGAAATTGAGCAAGATAGATGAGAAATATGATTCTATTAAAGAAATACTTGAGGAAATTACTTATAAGTTTGAAAATATAAGGGATTTAATGCATTCTTATTATGAATATAATGATAATGAAATTCCTCCGATTGATGAAATCGAATCTCGTATTGCAGGAATAGGTAGGTTGAAAAAGAAATATGGCGGTAGTATTGAATCTGTTAATCAATATTATAGTAAGTTGAAAGAGAATCTGGATAATCTTGATGTTAGTGATGATGATATTAAAAAAATAAGAGATGAAATTAACAGACTGGAAAAGGAATTACATAAAAGAGGGGAAGAACTGCATAATGAGAGGCGAAATACTTTTAAGGAAATTGAAAATAAAATTCCAATCATTTTGGAAGGTCTTGCAATAAAAAATAGTAAATTTAATATAAGATCCAGTAAATTGGAGAATCCAGGTGTAAATGGATTGTATGGTATAGAGTTTTTTATATCTACAAATCCTGGAGAGGATTTAAAACCAATGAATAAAATTGCATCAGGCGGCGAAATATCAAGAATTATGCTTGCATTTAAATCGCTTTTAAATAGAAAAAGACTTGTTGATACATTGATATTCGATGAAATCGATAGTGGTATTGGCGGAGACACTGCTTATAGAGTAGGAGAAATTATCAAGGAAATAGGGAAAACAACACAGATAGTTGTTATTACTCATCTTCCTCAGGTTTCAATGTTTAGTGAGTCTCATTATAAAATAGAGAAAAAAGTATCAAGTGGAAGAACGGAAGTAGGTGTAAAGTTATTAAGTGATGAGGAAAGAATCGAGGAGACAGCAAGGATGCTTGGAGTTTCACATAGTAAAGAATCAGCTATTGAACATGCAAAAAAATTGTTAAGTCACAAATAAAAGAATTTTATTGCTTAAAGAGAAAGAGGGATATCCACAACGAATGCACGAATAACGGAGAATAGACACGACACCAGACGCCAGACTTCAGACATCAGCCGAGAGGGAGAGGGAGAGAAAGAGAAATCCACCACTAATTCACAAATTTATAACGAATTACACGAAGGAGAAGAGGAATATTTATTGCTTTATTT
>Ga0209121_10003459_pt1 | contig 15293 bp, 10 predicted proteins | sample Cruoilmetagenom3_FD_187292 | JGI IMG/M metagenome (GOLD analysis project Ga0209121, IMG submission 187292) | Oil polluted marine microbial communities from Coal Oil Point, Santa Barbara, California, USA - Sample 3 (SPAdes) (version 2) | ecosystem: Environmental > Aquatic > Marine > Oil seeps ...
TGTGGCTCTTTGGAGTCCTGAGTGTCGTGGCCGGCTCGTTGGTGATCCTGATAGCCGGAGAGAACCCCATTCGTGTCTATGGCCTTGTTCTCCGTGAGACGTTCCTGGGCAGCGGCGGTTATATGATTGCCATCCAGCGGGCCACGCCGTTGATCCTGACGGCGGCGGCCGCGACGGAGGCTTTCCGCGCAGGGGCCATCAATATGGGTCTCGCCGGGCAGTTTGCCGTCGGTGCCTCCTGCGCAGCCATCGCGGGGTACGGCCTCTCTCTGCCGAAGGGGCTTCACATCCCGGTGATACTGCTGATCTGCGGGGTGGGAGGCAGCTTGGCAGCGATGATCCCGGCCATCTTCAGAGAGATGTCCGGTGTCAGCGAGGTGATTACGGGGATGATCGCCAACTTGCTTATACCCCATCTCCTGAGGGCGGTGATCGGCGCGTTTCCGGCTCTGCGCGCAGCTCGGAATGGGGCCTCGATCGAGGGCATCCGGGAGACGGCGCGACTGTCGCAGTTCGTGGAGCTGACCGACGGGCGCATCGGCGTCGCTACACAAGCCAACACCGGCATCTTCGTGGCGATCGGCATTGTGTTGGTGCTGGCCATATGGATGCGTATCTCGAAGCTGGGCTATGAGTTCCGTATCACGCGACTGAATCCGTTCTTCGCAGAGTTCGGCGGCATCCGGGCGCGGCGCTACTTCTTCCTGGGCATGGTGTTGAGTGGCGCGGTTGCAGCGATGGCGGGTGGCGTTGAGATCCTGGGTGTTTGGCGGACTTACCGGATGGGCACGGTCGAGGTGGGCAACCGCGGGCTCGTCATCGCGCTGATCGGACAGCAGAGCTACATCGGTTCACTGCTGGGCGGGCTGTTGTTCGGCGCTCTGGATGCGGGCACGCTGAAGGCCGCCTGGTATACATCGCTCCCCCGCCCGCTCATCGACATCCTGGTGGAGCTGACGATCATCTGCTTGGCGCTGCCAAGCATGCGTTCCTTTGTCACCGGTGATCCCGATTCGGAAATCGACCGCCTCGGGGGCCGGTTCGTGTCTATGCGATAGCAGGCCTGGTCGGCTGTGTAGCAGGTTGAGGAGGACTGAATTATGAGTACCAAACTTCTGATCACGCACGCCACCGTCGTCACAATGAACGACGCTCGTGATGACCTGTACGATGCCGCGATCCTGCTCTCTGATGAGCGCATCGTGGCCCTGGGCGCAACCGATGACCTCTTGGCGGGTTATCCCGAGGCCGAGAGGATCGATGCGACAGGCAAGGTCATATTGCCGGGTCTGATCAATGCCCATACCCACATCGCTATGAGCCTCCAGAAGGGCGTGACGATGTCGGTGCCCGAGGGGCTCTACCGTGTGATGTGGCCGGTTGAGAAGTCGCTCACGCCCGAGGACTGCTACGTCGGTGCACTGATCGGCGGCGCGGAGGCGCTTAAGGGCGGCACGACGTGCGTGGTGGACCACTATTTCCATATGGAGCAGGTGGCCCGTGCGACGACGGAATTGGGCGTCCGCGGTGTGATGGGCCACACGATCATGAGCCGCCTGGGGCCCATCACCGGCGAACGCGAGCTTGAGGAAGGTATTGACTTCGTCAAACGCTGGAAGGGTAAGGATCCCCTCGTGATCCCGTGGCTGGCCCCCCACGCGACCGATACTGTTGCACGTGATTGGCTTCTCAGGCTCCGTGATGTGGCCACTGCAGAGGGCGTGGGGCTGCATCTTCACGTTGCCCAGAGCCCTCGGGAGCGCGACTATATCCAGGAGCTGTACGGGATGGGGTGTGTCGACTACCTGGCCGACATCGGCTTCCTCGGTCCTGATGTCCTGGCGGCGCACTGCCTCTTTATCGACACCGCAGAGATCGATCACTTCGAGGCGAGCGGCGCACATCCGCTCTACTGCCCGATGGGCCACGCGCTCCACGGTCATCCCCAGCGCGCCTGGGAGATGATTCAACGGGGCATTGGCGTGCTCATCGGCACCGACTGTGTCTGCACGAACAACGAGATGAATCTGGTCAGTGAGCTACGCATCGCCGGCACGTCGCAGAAGCAGTTGGTGGGCGACTTCGAGGCGATGCCGCCCCTCACGATCCTGGAGACCGTCACGCGGGATGCCGCTGACGCGATCGGTATGGGCGATCAGCTGGGATCGCTGGCGCCTGGCTATCTTGCCGACCTGATTATGCTGGACTTCGACGGCCTCCACGCGGTGCCCAACTACGGGCTGCTCGACAACATCATCTACACGTGCCATGGACGGGACGTCAACACCGTTATCGTCCACGGCAAGATCGTGGTGCGCGACCATCAGTTGACCACGATGGACGAGCGCCGTCTGGTGGCGTTGGCGAAGGAAAAAGGTCCGGCGCTGATCAAGCGTGCGCTCGCCAGCGAAGAGGATCTGGCGTATCTCTGGCGCGAGGCAGGGAGGTCTTGATGGTCATCGGCCCTGATCCCACCGATCACTACGTTCGGATCTACTCAGAGCGCGCCGACGACTATGAGGTCATGACCTCCCGCGAGGACTATGAGGGCAACGTGGCCGGGACCCTGGATCGTATCCGCAAGGCCGATGGGCTCGATGTCGTTGACCTGGGGGCCGGCACCGGGCGGCTGGCGTGTCTGCTGGCGTCGCGGGCGCGTTCCGTGGCCGCGTTCGACCTCGCTGCACCCATGCTGCGGGTGGCCTATGATCGCCTCAAGGCTGACGGGGTGCACAACTGGTGTGCCGCGGTCTCGGATCACCGCGCGATCCCGCTCCCGGACGCAAGTGCAGACCTGGTCGTGTCGGGCTGGAGCCTGGTCTACACCGTGGTCTGGTATCAGGAGACGTGGCAAAAAGAGCTGAAGCGGGCGCTGCGCGAGATCGAGCGCGTGCTACGACCCGGTGGGACTGCGGCTATCTTCGAGACGATGGGGACGGGCCACGAGGTGCCGGCGCCGCCCGCGGACCTCCTGTCCTACTTCGCGTATCTGGAGGACGTCGGCTTCGCCTCTGAGTGGTTCAGGACCGATTTCAAGTTCACCACGCAGGACGAGGCCAGGTCTCTGACCACCTTCTTCTTTGGCGAGGAGATGGCGGGTCGCACGATCGGCACAGGGCCGGTCATTCTGCGGGAGTGCACCGGCGTCTGGTGGCGGACGTTCTAGCCCAACTTGGCCGGCAAGTTCGATGCTGTCCTTGCGGAGGGAATGATGAGAACACTGATACGCAACGTAGCGGCCATCACGCTCGATGAGCAGGACCGCATTCTGGACGATGCGGATATCGTCATTGAGGATGGGACGATCATCGCGGTCGGCGAGTCCCCAGCCGGGCTTGAGGCGGATGAGATCATCGATGGGCGCGATCACTTGGCGATGCCGGGTCTCTACAACGCGCACGCGCACATAGCGATGACGCTGGAGCGTGGGTGGGCCGAGGACCTACCCTTTGACCGATGGCTCAATGAGAAGATCTGGGTCGCTGAGTCCGCCCTGGAGGAGGAGGACGTCTACTGGGGCGCTGCCCTTGCCTGCTGTGAGATGATCCGCGCGGGCGTTGTCGGCTTCGCGGACCACTATTTCTGGATGAACCAGGTCGCTCGGGCCGCCGATGAGAGCGGCATGAAGGCCAATCTGGCGTGGTGCCTCTTTGGTGGGGAGACGATTCCGGAGGTGGGCGGCGTCACGCTGGACGACATCAGGCGTTTCGTCGCAGACTGGCACGGGGCCGCACAGGGTCGCATACGTTGCTCTATGGGTCCTCACTCACCCTATATGTGCTCAGGCGAATTCTTGCGTGAGAGCGCCGATGCGGCACGCGACGCCGGGATCGGGATGCACCTACATGTCTCCGAGTCCCAGGGCCAGGTCGACAACTCGCTCGGCGCCCATGGCCAGACGCCGGTGGCCTATCTGGAGGGGCTGGGTCTCTTCGACCTCCCAATGCCGGCTCTGGCAGCGCACTGCATTGCCGCCGGCGATGCCGACATCGAGATCATAGCCGAGAAGCGGGTCAACGTCGCCCACGCGCCCAAGACCTATATGAAGCTGGCGATGGGTATGGCACCGCTGCCCAAGATGCTGGCGGCCGGCGTCAACGTCGCTCTGGCCACCGATGGACCGGCATCGAACAGCGACTTGAACCTGTTGGAGGTGCTGCGTCTCACCGGTCTCGTGCATAAGAACGCCCTGGGGAAGCCGGAGGCCCTGCCCTGCACGCAGATCCTCCGGTTAGCCACGCAGGCTGGTGCTAAAGCACTGGGCTTCGACCGCGGTGGGGTTCTGGCTGCAGGTCAGCCGGCGGATCTGGTTCTGCTGGATACACGTGCACCGCATTGGTATCCGCGCCACGACCTCGCTGCCGGTGTCGTGTACACTGCGCACCCCAGCGACGTCAGCCACGTGATGATGGGGGGGAGGCTGCTGCTGCGTGATGGAGAGTTGCTCACACTGGATGAGGAGCGGATCCGTCATGAGGCGGAGCGCCGGGCGTTTCGGATGGTGGGTATGCCGATGCGCCGGATGCGAGATTACACGATGTAGAGGGGATACGGCGCATCAGAATGCGAGGCTGAGAGCGCCGCGGTCGAGGCGTGCCCCGGCGATCGTGCCGCCGTCGAGTTTTCGCTCTTGAGGTGTCTGTCGGCGACCACTTCATGCGGATCGGAAACGAGTTCACGTGGACAACCCCGCCGGAGGCCGTGAAGCTCTATTTGGATCTGAGCCACGAGCTGGCGCACCGATAAGTTGCTTAGTTGATAAGGAGGTTTCCCTATGTTACGTCTTCAACGCGTTGGATCCGGCCCGATTCTGATGCCGCGCAAGGATGTGCCCTGGGAGAAGGACGCCGTGCTCAACGCCGCGGCGATCTACGATACGACGTTGGGTCGCGGAGAGTTCCACTTGCTCTACAGGGCAGTGGCGCATAACCCCGACGACCCCAACCGCTCGTCGATCGGCTATGCGTGGAGTGATGATGGCGTGCACTTCGAGCGGTTGGCAGAGCCCGTCCTGCGCCCCAATACTGTCCCGGCGGAGTCACAAGGGGTCGAGGATCCCCGGGTGATCAAGATCGGGGATACGTTCCATATGACCTATACGGCCTACGATCTGGAATGGGCGCAGGTGGCGCTGGCCACATCCAAGGACCTTGTCCATTGGCGGCGCCAGGGCATTATCATTGGCCACGAGCTCTTCGGCCATAACAAGGATGCGGCGCTCTTTCCCGAGAAGATCGGCGGGCGCTACTGTCTGATGCACCGGCCGGACCCGGATATCTACCTGGCCTTCTCCGCCGATCTGCAGACGTGGACGGATCACGTCTGCATCATGCGACCGCAGTTCGAGTGGGAAGCTACCAAGATCGGCGGAGGGGCGCAGCCGATTAAGACGGAGAAGGGATGGCTCCTCGTCACTCACGGTGTGGACGAAAATCACTGGTACCGCCTGGGCGTCGCGCTGCTCGATCTGGACGATCCGACCAAGGTGATCGCGCGGCAGGAGGAGTGCATCCTGGAACCGAGCGCGGACTGGGAGCTGGTCGGCGATGTGAACAATGTCGTCTTCACCTGCGGAGCGGTGTTGCGGGATCGAGAGTTGTGGGTCTACTACGGCGCTGCCGATTCGGTGATGGGGCTGGCCAAGGGCAATATCGACGATTTTCTGGCAGATGTGCCCTGAAAGGATTTCTAACCACGAATCAACACGAATCCTCACTAATCTTTTCTCAATTCGCGAAGACTCGCGTTGATTCGTGGTTGAAGCTTTATGTTGGTCTTAGGAATGCGGCGACCTCGCCGAAGTCTGTGGTGTGACAGCCCTCGGGCAGCGAGCGGATGATCTGGCGCCCGTAGGATTTGCTCAGCAGGCGCGCATCCAACAACGCGATGACGCCACGGTCGGTCTCGGAACGGATCAGGCGTCCCGCGCCCTGACGTAGGTTCAGGATCGCGGGCGCGAGTTGCACTTCGTAGAAGGTGTTGCCGCCCCGCGCTCTGATCTGCGCTTCTTGCCGCCGGATGACGGGATCATCGTAGGGCACGAACGGGATCTTGTCGAGGATTACTAGGGCAAGCGCGTCACCGGGGATGTCAAGCCCCTCCCAATAGCCGCGGGTCGCGAAGAGGATGGCGTTGCCGTCTTCCTTGAACCGCGCCACCAGCTCCGGCTGCGCGTATTCTCCCTGCAGATAGCACGGGTAGCGGGGCCTCAGCCCCGATGCCAGCGTGTCGTGGAGCTGTCGCATCCGGGCACGGCTGGTGCACAGCACGAGGGCCCGGCCCTGGCTCGCCTCCAGCAAGCGCTGAACTTCCTCGGTGAGCCGGTCTACATAGTCGGTGGCGAAGGCCTGTTGCTTCTCATTGTAGACCGGGGTCAGGGTCCGCGGTGTGTAGAGCATCATCTGGTTGGCGTAGTCGAAGGGACTGCGCAAGGTCTCTGCGATCACCGGCCGGTCCGCTTCAGTTTCAAACAGCCCTACCTGCCTTTTGAACCATCCCAGGTCCTGGCCGACACCCAGTGAGGCGCTGGTGCAGATCACGCGAGGCCAGGCCTCGAAGAGCAAGCGGCGCAGCGGAGACTCGACGCCCAAGGGGCGGTAGAGGGCGTGGTAGGACTCCTGGCTGCCGTTGGTGCTCTCTCTCTCGACCTCGCAGAGCCGGATGTGCGTCTCGGGTTCCGGTGTCGCGAGCGCGTGGACTGTCGTGGCCAGCTCCTCGACCTGCAGTAGCGCTGATTCCTGATCGGCCTCATCCAGATTCGAGGCGTGGGACAATACTCTCTGTAGCTCTGCCAGCGCATCCCCCAGGGCCAGCCCGGATTGGATCTCGCCGGTGAGCTCCCAACGTGTTGGGCGGCGACCCGAACGCGCGACGCGAGGTCGCTGCCTCTCGGCGGTGCGGAAGAAACTGTCATAAGCGGTGCGGACATCCAGCAGCAGGTTGGGATCGTCAACCGCAGGCCGCACGGTGGGCCCGTTGATGAAGCTCCAGAAGAGCTCGCGCTCCAGCGCCATCGTCAGGGCATCAATTGCGTAGCGTGTGAGCTGGTGCGCCTCGTCGATGATGAGCACCGGGCGCACAGGCAGGATGTGGTTCTCGGCCAGTAAGGCGTTGTAGCAGAGCATCGCGTGGTTGGTGACGACCAGATCAGCCTTGAGCGCCTCGCGCTTGGCCTTCTCGTAGAAGCAGCTCTCGAAGCGGGGACAGCGGCGTCCCTTGCACTCGCGGTTGCTCACGGTCAGTTGTGCTGTGAGGCTCGGCGGCAGTCCCATCCGTTCCATATCGCCGTCGGGAATGCGCTCCAGCCCTTGATGGATCAGGGCCAGCTCCAGCCGGCGTTCAGGCCGGCCGATCTGTTGTCGCAGCTTGTCCAGCCGCAGGTTGCACAGGTAGTTACCGCGCCCCTTGAGCAGGGTCGCCTTCACCGGGCTGGGTGCGATCTGTTGTAGCCGGGGGATGTCCTTCTCCCACAGCTGGTTCATCAGGCCTTTGTTGGAGGTGCTGACGATGGCCGGTGTCCCCGACCACAGGATGGGGATCAGGTAGGCGAACGATTTGCCGATGCCGGTGCCGGCCTCAATGACGGCGTGTTTCCGGCCCTGCAGCGCGTCGCGGATGAGGTTAGCCATCTTTACCTGGCCGAGGCGCGGGCGGTAGCGAGGGCCCAGGGAGGCCGCCAGTGGGCCGCCCAGGGCGAAGATGTCGTCGAGCGGAGGGCAAATGATCGGGCGGCGGGCAATTTCTTCGCGTTCCTCGTCCTCTGCGGGATGGCTGTGGCCGTGGATAATGACAGGGCTGGGCCTAACTGCCTGGGGGCGTGGGGCGACCGGTAGTGGATCACCGGGCCAGAGAGCCGCAAGCGCGTCATCCGGCGACGTTCTGGTCATCACCTGACTACCGACGACGACGGCCGGCTGGTCCTCTTTGATCGGTTCAACCATCACGTTGCTGATCCCGATGCCGGGCAGTGCGGCGCGGACCTCGGCCATCAGCGAGGCGGCGCGGTCGTCGCCCAGCTCAATCGCGCGCTGGAGTGCTGCTGCGGCCTCCTCCCACCGGCGCATGTGCCGGTGGCAGATGCCCAGCTGATAATGCGCATTGGCATCGTCCGGAGCCAGCGTCAGGATCTCGCGGTAGACTGCGGTCGCACCGGCCAGATCACCCTGGAGCATAAGTTTGCGAGCCCGGCGCTCCTGAGCGCGGACGGCGATATCGGTCACGTTTGAGCGAAGTCGCGATGGCTTGATTGCCTTCACGCACGATCTCCTGGTGTTGATGTTGTGGCCCCATATCCATGATAGTCCAAACGTTCTAATTGGCAAGGGGCCGACAATGCGGATGGGTACACCCATCCGCATTGTCGGCCTTAGCAGCTTTGGCCCTGTAGATAGTGACCCAAGAAGCGCACTGAGGGCCAAAACTGCAGGGCGTGATCTCACATCGGCAGGTCAAGGGTTCTGCAGGAGCTGTGGGTCTGGCTTCAGTAGTCGGCAGATCTACCCTTTGACTCGCGGCAGCGGGAAGCCGCGCACGCGGATGCCGGTGGCCTGGGCGAAGGCGTTGGCGATCGCCGGGGCGGTCCCGATCATCACCGGTTCCGCCAGGTTCTTGGCCCCGTAGGGACCGATCGCGCCGGCTGTCTGGATGTACGTCCCCTCGATCTCGGGAACATCGGTGGCTCGCGGCAGCCGGTACTGCTTGAAGGAGAGCGTCTGTGGCACGCCATCTTTGAAGCGGAAGTTCTCCATCAGGGCGAATCCCAGGCCCTGGGCGATGCCGCCGTACATCTGGCCCAGCGCGCCTTTGGGGAAAAGTATCTTGCCGGCGTCGTGAGCCGCCCAGATTTTCCGCACCCGGCTCCGGCCAGTGCGCCGGTTGACTTCGACTTCGGCGACTTGGGCGCCGAAGACATAACAGAAATAGGGTTCTCCGGTGCCGGTTTCAAAGTTCCATTCGATGGGCCGGATCTGCCAGCGGCCCTGGGCCGAGAGCTGCAGCCCCATCTCGCGGGCGTGGCCGACGACGGCCTCGAAGGACACCGGCGTCTCGTCCGGGCCTACGTAGCATTCGCCGTCGCGGATCAGTTGCCGGGGATCGCAGCGCAGCAGATCCGCTGCTGCCAGATTGAGCAGCAAGGCGACCTTCTCGGTGGTCACGCGCACGGCGTTGCCGCCGACGATGGAGGCCCGGGAAGCGACAGTGGGGCCGGAATCGAGCGTCGTCTGCGTGTCCGGGCGCAGCACGCGGACGCGATCTATGTCGACACCCAGGGTCTCCGCAGCTAGGAGCGCGAAGACGGTGCGGCTCCCCTGCCCGAAGTCGGTCAAGCCGGACGTCAGCGTGATCGAGGTGTCCTCCTCGATCCTGAGCGTGGCAGTGGCGAAATCCTCGCCCTCGCCGCCCAGGCCGCTTCCGTGGAAATAGCAGGCGACGCCGATGCCGCGCCGTGTTGGGCTACCTTCCGGTTGTGCGGCATACTCGGCACGTTTCTCCGTCCACTCCGAGCGGTCCCGGATCCACTCCAGACAGTCGGTCAGCCCCACGGCCTGATCCAGGAGATCGCCGGTCATCGTGGTATCGCCCTCGCGCAGGCAGTTCTGGAGTCGGTACTCAAGGGGATCTAGCCCAAGGCGCTCTGCCAATTCATCGATGGCGAGTTCCACCGCGGCGCCGGCCTGGGTGTTGCCGAAGCCACGGAAGGCGCCGGAATAGCCGTTGTTAGTATAGACCGACTGCATATCAACGTGCACGGCGGTGTAGCGATAACCTCCTGCCGCGTGCATTGTGGCACGCCACGAGGCCAGCGGTGTACCCGAGGCATAGGCGCCGTTGTCGACTGTGAGATCGACCTTGGCGGCCCGCAGGGTGCCATCAGCCTCTGCCCCCAGGACGATGTGGCTTCGCATCGCCTGGCGCTTGTAGGACGCGGTCATAGACTCGGAGCGCGTGAAAATCAGCTTCACCGGTCGTCCCGCAAGCATGGCCAATTTGGCAGCCTGCGCCGAGGTCTGGTAGAGGACTTCGTCCTTGCCGCCGAATGCGCCGCCGATCGGTGGCTGGATCACACGCACCTGGTTGGTGGGGAGGCCCAATACCTGAGCCGCGATATCGCGGTTGATGTGCGGGCTCTGGTTGTTGGCGTAGAGGGTGACGCCGCCGTCCGGCTCGGGGATCGCCAGCGCTCCCTCGGTCTCCATATAGGCGTGCTCCTGGTGGGGCATCTCATAGGTCGCCTCAAAGCGCACTGGGGCCTCTGTCAGCAACGGTGCGGGATCGCCATTGCGCAGGATGTGGGTATTGCAGAGATTACCCTTTCCGGTCGGCGAGACCTCGGGGATCTGGGGGGCGTCCGGTGCCATTGCCTGATCGACGGTGCTGATCACGGGCAGCGGCTCGTAGTCGACGACAACAGCGTTGAGCCCGGCTATGGCGGCTGCTTCCGTCTCGGCTGCTACAGCGGCCACCGGCTCACCGACGTGACGGACCTTATTCACGGCCAGGACATAGGCGTCTTTCACCGGCCAGCCGAAGTTGCCGTCGTCCACGAAGTCAGCGTGGGTGATGACGGCTTTGACCCCGGGCACGGCGAGCGCCGGTGCCGGGTCCAGCTTGAGGATGCGCGCGTGGGGTAAAGGGCTGCGCAGAACCTTGGCGATAAGCATCCCCGGAACGACCATATCGCATACATACTTGGCGCGCCCGGATACCTTGTCCGCGCCGTCCACATTCTGCAGTGATGGATTCCCAACATAGCGAAGGTTGCTCATCATTGGGCCTCGCTTCCGCCTGTGGCGTCTTGCCGGCCTCGCCGGTGGTGGGCGGTTGCCTCGATGGCGTCGACGATCTGCTGGTATCCCGTGCAGCGGCAGAGGATGCCGCTGATCGCGCGGCGAATCTCCTCCCGCGAGGGCGTGAGGGTTCGGCGTAACAGTGCCTCGCCGGCCAGCACCATGGCCGGGGAGCAGAAGCCGCACTGGACGGCGCCATATTCCAGGAACGCTCTTTGCAGGTCGCACAACTCGCCGTCAGGCCCCAGCATCCCTTCTATGGTGGTCACGGTGTGTCCGGCGATTTTGGTGACGGGGGTCCGGCACGAGCGGGTCAGTTTGCTGTCGACCAGGACAGAGCACATGCCACAGGTGCCGGTCTCGCACCCGCGCTTTGTGCCGGTTAGGCCCAGTGTGTCGCGCAATAGATCGAGCAGCAGCATATCTTCAGCGATGCTGTCAAGGCTGACGGCCTCGCTGTTCAGTGTGAAAGTCAGACGCATTGCGATCTCCTAAGCATAGTCAGAGCGGTAGCCCATCGTGTGGCGGCTTCTTGGTTGGTGCATCCACCGCCACGGGTGGCGCTTGCGAGGAAGGTTCTATGCTTCCAAGCTCTACTTTACCTTCGAATCGGTTCTGCGCCAATCCCAGATGTCAGGGTAATCGCAGCTGCCCGGAGCTTCAAGCTCATCTGTCATCCCGAATGGATCAAGTACGCAATTGCTTGACACAGGGCGATAGTGAGGGATCTGAGACCTCTCGCTTTGGCGCTTTGTGAAACCGGTAACTAGGTCAACTCGTTGGAGATGACAGGCAATGTGTCATCTCATTCCAAATGCGATCGCCCTGATCCCAGCTGTGCCCAAATGCGGGGGCTCTGCCTGTCACCAGAGTACCCCGGTGAACCTGCCGAAGCCGAACACGATATAGCCGATAATGGCGGCCAGCAGGAAGAGCCCGAATAGACCGAAGAGCGCGTAATCTGCGGCTATGAGCCGCGAGTCGTGCAGATAGGTGCGGTCCGGGCTGCCGTCGAAGGCCCGCGACTGGAGCACCACATCCAGCATCTGCGATTCGTTGAGTGCGCCCAGGATGAGGGGGACGACAATGCGGGCATAGACCCGCAGCCGCTTTACCGGTCCCATTGTCTCAAAGGCCAGGCCGCGCAGACGCTGTGCTTCGATAATGGCTTGTGTTCTGGCGAAGAGCAGCGGGAAGAACCGCAGCGTGGAGGAGAAGACGAAGGCGATCTTGTAGGGAATCCGGGCCTTGACCATGCCCACGATCATCGTGTCAACATCGGTCGTAAAGATGCCTAAGGGGATGACCAGGGTCATCGTCAAGCTCTTGGCAATGATGTTGAGGGCATACTGCACGCCTTCCCAGGAGAGCCCTGCGCCGCCGATCAGGGGCCATGCGGCGGGGAAGACAAAGAGCATATGGAAATCGTCCGGCTGCAGCCCGGTGAGGGTGGTGATAAGTGCTCCGGAGAAGAAGCCCTGGGTGAGGATCAGGATCAGGCTGAAGGGGAGCATCAACCACAGCACGGTCCGGATGTAGCCGGGCTTGACGCCGGCGGCGAGACACGCCAGCAAGACGGAGAGCGCCAGCCCGCCGCCCATCAGCGGGTCTTCCCAGACAAAGGCGATGACCGTGATGACGGCAATCATGAAGAGCTTGGGGCGGAAATCGAGCCGTGTGAAGAGTGAGTCGCGTTCGACCGTTCGGAATGCCATCGTGCTCATAGGTTGTGTCCTGTGGGGTCACAGGCCAAGGCACCGGCGACTTCCTGCGGGGTCAGGCACTGTAGCGGGATGCCGGTGGCCTCGGTCACGGCATGCGCCAGCTGCACGGCTTGCGGCGGGGCCAGATAGGTTGAGGCCAGCAGGTCCGCCTCGTGGAATGCCACGCGGATGGGCGCGTCGCGTAGCAAGGTACCCTTGCCCATCACAATCACCCGCTCGGCATACTCCGCCATCAGGTAGAGGTGGTGGGTGATCACAATCACCGTCTTGCCGGCGTCGTGGAGCTGCTTGGTGAGTTCCAAGATAGTGCGTGCGCCCTGGTAGTCCTGTCCCGTGGTCGGCTCGTCGAAGATCACGACCTCGGGCTCCAGTGCCAGGATAGCGGCAATGACGACGCGGGCGCGTTCCCCCCGAGGCAGCGAGAGGGGATGGCGGTCACGCACGTCCAGCAGTCCCATCGCGGTCAGGCTCTGCTCGGTCCGTGCGCGGATTTCACCGGTGGCCGTATCGAGGTACCGGAGTGCGAACGCGACCTCCTGCTCCACAGTCGTGTTGAAGATCTGGTTATCGGGGTTCTGCGCCACGTAACCCACGCGGCGGGCAAGTGTGCTGATGTTGAGATCGTGGGTCGGTACGCCGTCGATGCGCACCTCACCGGCGGTGGGCAGCAGGAGGCGCAGAAAATGCCGCGCCAGCGTACTCTTGCCGGCGCCGTTCTGTCCGGTGATCAGCACGTACTCACCCTTATGGATATCCAGCGAGATGTCCTGGAGTGCCTGGGTGCCGTCGTCGTAGGTATGCGCCAGGTGCGTCACCGACACCAGCGGGCGCCCATCCCGCGGTGCGAGCACAGGCTGGGCTTCAGAGGCCTGGGGGCGGCACGCCACAGCCAGTGGCTTGATCGCAGCGATGCCCTGATCCAAGGTCACGGGTAGCTCAGGAATGCTGAATCCGGCTTTTCGCAGGTAATGAAAGGTACGCGTGACACCCGGCGGGCGCAGGTGGAGCTGCTGCATAAGCTCGATCTGCGTGTAGAGCTTGGCCGGCGGGCCCTCGTCGACGATCTGCCCGGCGTTGAGCAGCACGAGGTGATCTGCGCACTCGGCCAGCTCCTCAGCCGCGTGGCTCGCCATCACAATCGTCACCCCGAGCTCGCGGTTCAGTTCCTGCACGATGCTGAAGACCTCCTGCGCTCCCACCGGGTCAAGCTGCGAGGTGGGCTCGTCGAGGACCAGCAGGCTGGGCCGGACAGCTAACATCGCCGCGATTGCCAGGCGCTGCTTCTGTCCACCGGAGAGTTCCTGGGGATGCCGGTGCTCCATGCCCTCCAAGCGGACGGCCTCCAGGACGCGGGGGATGCGTGCGTGGATCTCGTCGCGCGGTACTTTGAGGTTCTCCAGCGCAAACGCGATCTCATTCTCCACCGAGGTGGCTGTGATCTGCGTCTCGGGGTTCTCCAGCACGATGCCGACATAGCGTGCCAGCGCGCTGATCGGGTGTTCGAGGGTGTCCAGCCCGGCGACGTTGACCGCGCCGAAGAACCGCCCACCGTAGAACTGCGGAACGATGCCGTTGAACGCCAGACACAGCGTCGTCTTGCCGGCACCGTTGGGGCCAATCAGACCGAGGAACTCACCTTTGCGGATCTTGAGTGAAATATCGCGCAGGACCGGCGCCGCGGAGCGCGGGTACATGTATGAGACATTGTCAAATGTGGCAATTGCTTCTGGCATGCGGCCATTCCGGTGTCAGTAGACAGCTTCGCGCGGTTTCACCAACCCAATGGCCCGGAGCCCGGCGATAACACCGGTGCCGATGGTGATGCCCACAGCAACGCGCAGGAGATTCTCCAGCGGAATGATGGGGATAAGCGTCAACCAGACATCCTCCGGCCAGTTGTACATGAAGTAGGTGATCATCCCCTTGACCAGATGGGACATACCTGCGGCGATCCATGTCCCCAACCCCAATCCTGTGGCCACCAGCCCGGCGTTGGGACTGCTGATCCATTTGGAGACCAGGGTGCGAGTGGGGAGGGCAAAGAGCAGCAATGCGGACCAGTCGACGAAGGCCCCCGCGACGACGGCCCAGAGGCCGACCCCGTTTTGGACCATGGCTCTGCCACCGAAGAGCGCCAGGCAGATCACGCCGGTCACGGTGATGGGGAACCACCACCAGCCGCGCCGTGTCCCGTGTCGCATACTGCCGGCGACGAAGCTTGCCACGACTGCGCCGATGACGCGCACGGCGGGAATCCCGGCGGTGTGCGGTGCAACGAAGACGCCCACGAGCGCGCCCACGCCGCTGGCGACGGCCCCGGCGATGGGACCGAGGATCCAGCCCACCAACGGGAAGATGGCCTGGCTCAGCGGGAAGCTGCCTCCCAGGGCCACGATCACCGAGAAGGGAATGAAGGCCAGCGCCGTGCAGACGGCGGAGAGCACCACAATATAGGCAATCGGTGCGCCATCAATCGTGGCGCCGCCGACGTAGGTTACAGTTCGTTCTTCGCCGGTTGGTGGGTTGTTTGGCATTCTATCATGATCGCGCAGAAGCCTGGAACGTCAAGAGGAAGGAATCTGTCCGGTACCCCTTGACCCGGTTTCGCTGTCAGGGATAATGCCCGATAGCCAAGCTGTATACAAGGAGAGAGAGACTGTGCAGAACCACCTTATCATCCCCAACTCATACGAGCCGATCCTCGGTTTTCGCGAAACCGAACTTGCGATCCGGGAGATCAAGACCTTCTTCCAGACGAACATCGCGTTTGAGCTAAACCTGA
>Ga0209121_10003460_pt1 | contig 15292 bp, 14 predicted proteins | sample Cruoilmetagenom3_FD_187292 | JGI IMG/M metagenome (GOLD analysis project Ga0209121, IMG submission 187292) | Oil polluted marine microbial communities from Coal Oil Point, Santa Barbara, California, USA - Sample 3 (SPAdes) (version 2) | ecosystem: Environmental > Aquatic > Marine > Oil seeps ...
TAATTTTTCTAGCTGAATTACAAAAAAGTACTGATTTAACACTGTCAGCAATTGCTAACAAATGCATTAAAGAAGTGAGTTATCATGAACGTTTTTCATCCGATTGGGTAAAACGTTTAGGTGATGGTACATCAGAAAGTAAAGCGAAAATGCAAGAAGCTATCAATGATTTATGGACTTACACTGATGAATTATTTCATCAAACTGAAGCAGATAAGGCTATGGTAGCTGAAGGAATAGGAGTGGATGTTACTAAACTTAAAGAAGATTATTATCTAAGAGTAGGTGAGCTTTTAAAAGAAGCAACAATAGACGTTCCGGAATCAAAATGGTTTCAAAAGGGAGGTAAAGAAGGAGTGCATACAGAGCATTTAGGTTACCTTCTAAGTGATTTACAATATATGCAACGTACGTATCCGAACATGGAGTGGTAATATGACAAGTACAGAACAAAATATTGATCATAGATTAATTACAATACTGGAAAAGGTTTCCGATCCTGAAATTCCAGTTTTGTCTATTATGGATATGGGTGTTGTGCGTTCTGCAGTAATAGTAAATGATATTGTAAAGGTTGAAATTACACCAACCTACAGTGGTTGTCCTGCGATGGATGTCATTGGTGACGATATCAAAAAAGCACTAAAAGATGCAGGTTTTGAGTCTGAAATTGATTTGATTCTGCATCCAGCTTGGACAACAGATTGGATTACACCAAGAGGTCGGAAGGCATTAGAAGATTATGGAATAGCGGCACCTTTAGAGGCAGAAGCAGATAAGGATGTTTTACTAAATGAAAAACGATTGGTTAAATGTCCTCAATGCAAATCAACGAATACGAGGTTAGTTAGTCAGTTTGGGTCAACGGCATGTAAAGCACAATTTCAATGTGATGATTGTCAAGAACCATTTGATTATTTTAAATGTTTGAAGTGATAACGTCATTCCGAGCGAAGCGAAGAATCTCTCGTATAAGATTGCCGCGTCCTTCGTCTTCGCAATGATAAATTAAGAAGGTATGAGCGACAAAAAATCTTTAATGTTAGGATTACGAACGACCATTTATATGGTAAGTGATATTGTTGAAGCTACAGAATGGTATTCAAAAGCTTTTAATACAAAGCCTTATTTTAATGAGCCTTTTTATGTTGGCTTTAATATTGGTGGTTACGAATTAGGATTGCAATCTGAAGAAAGAGATATAAACTCAAAAACTGAAAATGTATTTTCATATTGGGGAGTTGAAGATATTCAGGAGGCGTATAAGCATTTAATTAATTTAGGAGCGACAAAACACGAAGAACCAAATAATGTTGGTGATGGTATTATGGTAGCAAGCCTTTACGACCCTTGGAAAAATATCATAGGAATAATTTATAATCCACATTTTAATTTACCAAAATAATATGAGTTCAATAGAACTGAAAATTGAAAATAAAGTAGCGCGCATAACGCTAAATAGACCAGAAGTATTTAATAGTTTCAATCGCGAAATGGCTTTAAGTCTTCAAAATATTTTAGACGATTGTGAATCTAATTCTGACGTTAGAGCAATTGTACTTACTGGAAATGGAAAAGCATTTTGTGCTGGTCAAGATTTAAAAGAAGTCACAGACCCAGAGTTAAATCCAGGATTCAAAAAGATTTTAGAAGAACACTACAATCCTATCATTACAAGATTACGTTCTATTAAGAAACCAATTATTGGTGCTGTTAATGGAGTAGCTGCTGGTGCAGGTGCAAACATAGCATTAGCTTGCGATATTGTTGTTGCTCATGAAAAAGTGAGTTTTATTCAAGCCTTTAGTTTAATAGGTTTAGTGCCGGATAGTGCAGGAACATTTTTTTTACCGCGTTTAATTGGTCTTCAAAAAGCGCAAGCTTTAGCAATGTTAGGAGATAAAATTTCTGCAGAAGAGGCTGAAAAAATGGGAATGATTTACAAGTCTGTACCATTAGAGAATTTTGAAGAGACTATAAATCAATTAGCAATTAAACTAGCTAATATGCCAACAAAAGCATTAGGTCTTATTAAGGAATTGTTTAACAAATCAATGACTAATACGTTAGAGGATCAATTGGCTTTAGAATCTAAATTACAAATTGAAGCAGCGAGTAGTAATGATTATGCAGAAGGTGTTGCGGCATTTATAGAAAAGCGTAAACCAAATTTTATAGGCAGTTAGAAGATTATTCGTGAGAATTGTCCCCTCGAGGGGACTTTAGGGGTGTAAAAAGTGAAAAACAAAATAATTCCATACAATCCAAAATTAAAAGAATACGCTAGGCAGTTAAGGAAAAATAGCACACTAGCAGAAGTTCTGCTATGGGAAAATATTAAAAATAAAGCGTTAGGCGTTCAATTTCATAGACAAGTCCCAATGCTAGATTATATAGTAGATTTTTATTGCCACGAAATTCAACTTGCAATAGAGATTGATGGAAACTCTCATGACTATAGGTATTTTGAAGATATAAATAGACAGAATAAATTAGAAGAACACGGTGTTCAATTTATTAGGTTTTCTGATTCAGATGTTAAAAATAATATGTTTAGTGTTTCATTATCACTTGAAGGAGAAGTGAAGAATTTAAAAACACCCCTAAAGTCCCCTCAAGGGGACAATCCGAACGATTTAAAAGAAACCCTCATAGAAGTTCACAATAGAATAAAACCATTTATTCATAAGACGCCAGTTTTAAGTTCTACCTTAATAAATGAAATGGTAGGTGCTGATATTGTGTTTAAATGCGAGAACTTTCAAAAGATGGGAGCCTTTAAAATGCGAGGAGCAGCCAATGCAATTTTATCGTTAACAGAGGAAGAAAGGCAACGCGGAGTTGTTACGCATTCATCAGGTAATTTTGCGCAAGCAGTTTCTTTAGCTGCTCAAAAATTAGGTGTAAAAGCCTATATCGTAATGCCCGAAAATGCACCACAAGTAAAGAAAAATGGTGTTAAGACTTACGAAGGTGAAATTATAGAATGTGAATCTACACCACAAGCTAGAGAAGCAACTGCTAATAAAATAACCAAAGAAAAAGGTGCGTCTTTTTTGCATCCTTCAAATCAAGATGAAGTCATTTATGGGAATAGTACGGCTGCCATGGAATTGTTAGAGGAATGTCCAAATTTAGATGTAATTTTAACACCAGTTGGTGGAGGTGGCCTTATTGCAGGAACGGCTTTAGCTGCTCATTATTTTTCAAAGAATTGTAAAGTTATTGGTGGTGAACCAATGGAAGCAGATGATGCATATCGTTCTTTAATTTCAGGTAAAATAGAAACAAATGATAGTTTCCATACCGTTGCAGATGGTTTAAGAACCCATTTAGGAGATCGTAATTTTCCGATTATTCAAAAGCATGTAGAAAAAATTATTCGTGTAGAAGAAGATGAAATCGTAAATGCAATGCAATTGATTTGGGAACGTATGAAAATTATTATAGAGCCTTCATGTGCCGTGCCATTTGCAGCGGTATTAAAAAATAAAGAAGAATTTAAAAATAAGAACGTCGGAATTATTTTATCTGGCGGAAATGTAGATGTGAGAAACCTTCCTTTTTAAAGGTTTGTCATCCTGAACTTGTTTCAGGATCTCATCATAATTATAAAAATATGAACGTAGGAATTATTGGAGGCGGAACAATGGGAAGTGGTATAGCACAAGTTGCTGCCACTGCTGATTGTAAAGTTAAATTATACGATACTAACCAAGTGGCTTTAGGTAAAGCCAAAGCTGCGTTAGAAAAAATATTAGCACGCCTTATTGAAAAAGGACGAATTGATGCTGACGAGAAAAAGAGAATTCAAGCAAACATTTCATATGTTGATAATCTAAAAGATTTAGCAGATTCAAATCTAACTATTGAAGCAATTATTGAAAACCTTGATATCAAGAAAAAAGTATTTTCTGAATTAGAAAGCTATGTGACTGATGATTGTATTATTGCTTCAAACACGTCTAGTTTATCAATAGCATCAATTGCAGCTTCATTACAAAAGCCGGAACGTTGTGTTGGAATTCATTTCTTTAATCCAGCGCCTTTAATGAAATTGGTTGAGGTGATTCCTGCAATTCAAACATCCGAAACTGTTCTTCAAAAATCAATGCAGACTATTTCTGATTGGAAAAAAATAGTAGCCGTTGCAAAGGACACACCAGGCTTTATAGTAAACAGAGTTGCAAGACCATTTTATGGAGAAGCTTTAAGAATTTATGAAGAAGGTATTGCAGATTTTGCAACGATTGATTGGAGTTTAAAAACCATTGGTGGATTCAGAATGGGACCATTTGAACTTATGGATTTTATTGGTAATGACGTTAATTATACTGTAACTGAAACTGTATTTACAGCATTCTATTTCGATTCTAGATACAAACCAGCATTTACGCAAAAGCGTTTTTCAGAAGCTGGTTATTTAGGTAGAAAATCTGGAAGAGGTTATTATGATTATGATGAAAAAGGAAAGATTATCGGAAGCATAGATGTCACCTCGAGCGCAGTCGAGAGGTCTCTGGCAGAATCCATATGTAATCGTGTATTAATAATGCTAATCAATGAAGCCGCAGATGCACTGTTTTTAAATATTGCTTCAGCAGAAGATATTGATAATGCGATGACTAAAGGTGTTAATTATCCTAAAGGACTATTAGCTTGGGCAGATGAAATAGGAATTGACAAATGTGTTGATGCTATAGATAGATTGTATGACGAATACCACGAAGATCGTTACCGTTGTAGTCCATTATTAAGAAAAATGAACAGAGAACATAAAACGTTCTTTTAAATGAAAGGAGAACAGATTCCATATAAAATGTTGAGTCAAGATGCCTATAGCCAATGGTTAGGTATTGAGATTGTAGAATGTGAAATAGGTCGCTGTAAATTAGGGATGACTATAAGAAAAGATATGCTGAATAGCATGAACAAAACACATGGTGGTATTAGCTATTCGCTTGCAGATACGGCTTTTGGTTATGCAGCAAATACACATGGTAAGTATGCAGTGTCTATTGAAACTAGTATTAATCATATTGAAGCCTTAGATGAAGGCGATTATTTAGTTGCAGAATCTGTAATTGAAAAAGTAAATAACAAAATAGGTTTTAATATCATTGAGGTAAAACGAGGTGATGAATTAGTAGCACTTTTTAAAGGTGTGGTTTATAGAACACAAAAAGATTGGAGCTAATTCCTGCGAAAGCAGGAATCTCATTAATTATAAATTGAAACGATTTGTCATTCCACACTAGATGTGGAATCCACAAATCGAAAACAAATGTCACCTTGAGCGCAGTCGAAAGGCCTTAATTTGAAGTAAAATTAAACAGATACCCACTTTCGTGGGCATTAGATATGAAAGAAGCATATATAATAGACGGAATTAGAACACCAATAGGAAATTACAAAGGCACTTTATCTGCTGTTCGTACAGACGATTTAGGTGCTTTAGTCATTGAAGAAGTTGTAAAACGAAATCCTAGCATACCAAAAGAAGCTTATGATGATGTGATAATGGGTTGTGCAAACCAAGCAGGAGAAGACAATCGTAATGTAGCACGTATGTCATCGCTGTTAGCAGGTTTGCCTTTTACAGTACCTGGTGAAACAGTTAACAGATTATGTAGCTCGGGATTATCTGCTATTATTCACGCAAATCGTGCGATTAAAGCAGGAGATGGTGATGTTTTTATTTCTGGTGGTGTTGAGAATATGACGCGTGGACCATACGTTATGGCAAAGCCATCTTCAGCATTTGGTGGCGATTCTAAAATGTACGATTCTACTTTCGGATGGCGTTTTATCAACCCAAAAATGCAACAGCTTTATGGAACTGATGGCATGGGAAATACAGCCGAAAATCTTGTAGAGAAATATAATATCTCTCGAGAAGACCAAGATAAGTTTGCATATTGGAGTCAAATGAAAGCAACCAAAGCTCAAGAAAATGGACGTTTAGCAAAAGAGATTATTACTGTAGAAATTCCACAACGCAAAAAAGATCCAATTCAATTTTCAAAAGATGAGTTTGTAAAGCCAACAACATCATTAGAAGTTTTAGGAAAATTAAGAGCAGCCTTTAAAAAAGAAGGAGGAAGTGTTACTGCAGGAAATTCTTCAGGATTAAACGATGGAGCAGCTGCTACAATTATAGCGTCAGAAGATGCAGTGAAAAAATACAATCTAAAACCATTAGCAAGAATAGTAAGTTCTGCAGTAGTTGGTGTAGAGCCAAGAATTATGGGAATTGGTCCTGTTCAAGCCTCTAATAAAGCGTTAGAAAAAGCAGGTTTGACTATGGATGATATGGGTGTGATAGAATTAAACGAAGCTTTTGCAGCTCAGGCCTTGGCCTGCACAAGAGCTTGGGGATTAGCAGATGACGATCCAAGGTTAAATCCAAATGGAGGTTCTATTGCGATTGGTCACCCACTTGGAGTTACAGGAGCAAGAGTTGCATATTCAGCAGCTTTAGAACTACACGAGCAAAATAAGAAATATGCATTAATTACGATGTGTATAGGAGTTGGGCAAGGCTATGCTACAATTATAGAAAGAGTCTAATTCCTGCGAAGGCAGGAATCTCATAATAAAGAATGAATGAAACATTGGTACGTCTACATAATGGCAAATAAACCAAATGGAGTAATTTATATTGGAGTGACAGATAATATTGAAGAAAGAGTAAAAGAGCATAAACTGAAATTATATCCTAAAGCTTTTACGGCGAGATATAATTGTGATAAATTAGTTTATTTTGAAGAGTTTGAAAATGGAGAAAAGGCTTCGGTTAGAGAAGTGCAATTCAAGAAGTGGAAAAGAGATTGGAAAATCAAATTAATTGAAGAAATGAATCCAAGTTGGTCTGATTTAAGTATCAATTGGAATATAGATACGACAAGATTGAGAAGTAATAAATAATAAGATACCTGCCTACGCAGGCATTGGATATGAAAAAAATACAACATTACGTTCAAGGACAATGGACAACAGGAAAAGAAGATGGTACACCAATATTAGATGCTGTTACAGGTGAAGCATTTACTAGTGTGGCTATTGAAGGTTTAGATATTCCAGAAATTCTCAACTACGGAAGAATAAAAGGAGGTTCAGTACTTCGAAAAATGACCTTTCAAGAACGCGGTAATATGCTGAAAAAATTAGCACTATATCTTACTAAAAGAAAGGATGCTTTTTATGATTTAAGTTATAGAACTGGTGCTACAAAAGTGGATAGTTGGATTGATATAGAAGGTGGCTTTGGAAACTTATTTGCTAATGCATCATTACGTAAACTATTTCCTAATCAGCCATATCATGTAGAGGGTGATGCTATTGATTTATCTCGTGGCGGACGTTTTATGGCGCATCACATTATGGTACCTAAAAAAGGTGTTGCAGTTCATATCAATGCATTCAACTTTCCAGTTTGGGGCATGTTAGAAAAATGTGCAGTGAATTGGATGGCTGGAGTTCCAGCAGTAGTGTTGCCAGCACCATCATCATCTTATTTAGCAGAAGCTGTTGCAAGAGAAATTATAGCTTCAGGTATTTTACCAGAAGGAGCACTTCAAATTATCAACGGTACTGTAAAGACTATTTTGGATACTGTAGAATCTCAAGATGTAGTGACATTTACTGGTTCTGCTCAAACAGGTCGTTTATTAAAAGCACATCCAAGATTAATTCAAGAATCTGTCCCATTTACAATGGAAGCCGATTCTTTAAATGCTTCTATTTTAGGTGAAGATGCTATTCCAGAAACACCAGAATTTGACTTGTTTATTAAAGAAGTTCGTAAAGAAATGACCGTAAAAGCTGGACAAAAGTGTACAGCAATCAGACGAATCATAGTGCCTGAGAATTTAGTTGAAGATGTCCAAATTTCATTAGGAAAAGCATTAGATAAAGTGACTATTGGTGATCCGAGACTCAAAGAAGTTAGAATGGGATCGCTTGTAAGTCATCAACAAGTGCAAGCCGTAAGAGATTCTATCAACGATTTGGCTAAAGAAGCACAAATTGTTTATGGTGATTTAGATAAAATAGAAACGATTGGTGCGGATGCTAAAAAAGGCGCATTCATTAGTCCAATTTTATTAAGAGCAGATCATCCTTTTCAAAGTACAGTCATTCACGAACGTGAAGCATTTGGCCCAGTGAGTACTATAATGCCATATAAAACTTTAGATGAAGCTATTACACTTGCTCAAATGGGTAAAGGGTCATTGGTGTCGTCAATTGTTACCAATGATGATAAAATAGCTAAAGATTATGTGGTAAATGCGGCAAGTCATCATGGTAGAATTTTAGTTATTAATCGCGAAAGTGCAAAGGAAAGTACAGGTCATGGTTCGCCATTACCTTATTTAGTGCATGGAGGTCCTGGACGAGCTGGTGGTGGAGAAGAAATGGGAGGCATGCGAGGTATAAAACATTATTTGCAGCGTACAGCAATCCAAGGATCACCAACAACGATTACAGAAATTACAGGTATTTATCAGGCTAATGCAAAGTATAAGGAAGCAGAACAGCATCCATTTAAATATCATTGGGAAGATATCGAAGCTGGTATGTCAATGAAAACGCATAAGCGTACGATTACAGATACTGATATAATTTCATTCGCTAATGTGACTTGGGATCATTTCTATGCACACACAGATATCACATCTTTAGATGGAAGTATATTCGAAAAGCGTACAGCCCATGGTTACTTCATTATTTCTGCAGCAGCAGGATTATTCGTTTACCCAAATAAAGGACCAGTATCTGCAAATTACGGATTAGAAGAATGTCGTTTTTTAAGACCTCTGTATCATAATGATACGATATATGTGCGCTTAACATGTAAACAAAAAATAGATCGTGATGTAGCGTCTGCCGAACATCCAAGCGGAATCGTAAAATGGTTTGCTGAAATTTTTGATGCTGACGATGAGTTGGTAGCATTAGCAACGGTTCTTACGATGGTTCAGAAAAAGCAAGAATCATTTGTGGAGATGACTGAAGACAAGATTGCAGACTGTTTGTCTAATCTTACTGAAGATGCAAAACCAAAATGGGGAATTATGACACCACAGCACATGATAGAGCATTTAGAGTATACTTATAAAATCGCTTCAGGTGAAATTCAAGATTTTGAAATTTCTACACCAGAAAGGATTTTGGAAAAGGTGAAGAATAGCCTTTGGAATTATAAAAAATTCCCACAGAATTCTCAGTTTCCATTGTTAGAAAAAGATGCCCTTGATGACTTAAAGCATGAAGGTTTAGCAACAGCAATCGAGAAATTTAAATCACAACGCCAAGCTTATTTGGAGTACTTTAAAGAAAATCCAGACGCTACTTTAAGCAATATGGTTTTTGGTGAATTAAATAAATATGAGTGGTATTTGTTGGAGAGAAAACACTTGAACCATCACTTTGAACAATTTGGATTAATATAATTATGTCAGAACAACAGCCTTACGTAAAACAAACTATAGAAAACGAAGTAGGATATATTGAATTTTTTCATCCTGCTCATAACTCTTTGCCTGGAGATGTACTAGCTAAGCTAGCCAATACAATTACGGAAGCTGGTCAAGATGATGCCATCAAAGTCATCGTTCTAAAAAGTGGAGGTGATCGTACCTTTTGCGCAGGTGCAAGCTTCAACGAACTTATAAATATCAATGATGCAGCTACAGGGAAAGTGTTCTTTTCAGGATTTGCAAATGTTATTAATGCCATGCGTAAGTGTCCAAAATTTATAATTGGTCGTGTTCAAGGAAAAACAGTTGGTGGAGGAGTAGGATTGGCTGCTTCAATAGATTATTGCATGGCGACAAAATTTGCTGCGATTAAGTTGAGTGAATTAAATATAGGTATTGGGCCATTTGTGGTAGGACCAGCTATTGAACGTAAAATGGGATTAAGTGCTATGTCGCAAATAGCCATTGATGCTAATACATTTTATCCACCAGAATGGGCTAAACAAAAAGGTTTATATACACATGTGTTTGAAAGTACAGAAGAACTTGATGATGCTGTAAAATCTACTGCTGAGCATTTATGTACTTACAATACTGAAGCTATGCTCGAAATGAAAAAAGTCTTTTGGAAAGGAACTGATGATTGGGATGAGCTATTAGCAGAGCGTGCACAGATAAGTGGTAGACTAGTCCTTTCCGATTTTACTAAAGAGAAATTAAAGGGGTTTAAATAGAAGAAGCCCATCCTAACCTTCCCAGAGGGAAGGAACTAATAACACACATAAAAATGAGTAAAAACAAATCAGTAAGAACACAACCGTGTTTTCCCCCTCTGGGGAAATTAAAAGGGGCTTTTTTATGATTTACGAATTTCAAGGTTACACTCCAGTAGTTCACGAAAGTAGTTTTGTGCATCCTTTGGCTGCCGTAACAGGAAATGTAATTATCGGTAAAAACTGTTATATAGGACCTGGAGCTGCAATTCGAGGAGATTGGGGACAAATTATTTTAGAAGATGGTGTGAACGTTCAAGAAAATTGTACAGTACATATGTTTCCTGGTAAATCAATTACGCTTAAAGAAAGTGCCCATGTTGGCCATGGAGCTATCATTCATGGTGCTAATTTGGGTAGAAATTGCCTCATAGGGATGAATACTGTTATCATGGATGATGCCGTAATTGGTGATGAGTCTATTGTTGGAGCGATGGCATTTGTAAAGGCAGAGACAATAATTCCAAAGAGAAGTTTGGTCGTTGGTAATCCTGCTAAGGTGGTAAAACAAGTTAGTGATGAAATGATAGCTTGGAAAACAAAAGGGACTAAGTTATACCAGCAATTACCAAAAGATTGTCATGATTCTTTAAAAGAAGTAGAGCCGTTGAGAGAAGTTCCTGAAAACATAAAAACTCAGGGTGATATTTATAAAACATTAAGAGAGACTTTCAAGAAATAGAATGTCATTCAGAGCTCAAGCGAAGAATCTCACCAAGAGATTGCCACGTCATTCTTCCTCGCAATGACATTTATATTCTACTCAAATCAATTTCATTAGTTTCTTTTCCTGTTGAGAGTGTAATTAAACTCTGTACGTTCCCGAGATAAGGCAAAAGGGTCAATTTTGAAATGATAAAGGTTTCATACGCTTCAATATCTTCAACGACTAGTTTTAGTAAATAGTCGAAATTTCCACTCACACGATGACATTCTACTATTTCTGGGAAATTATTAATCTCGTTTACAAATTTTTCAAGATAACTTCTAGTATGACCTTGTAATGTAATACCGATAAATACGGTTAGTTTCAGCCCAATTTTCTTGTTATTAAGAATAGCGACATATTTTTCAATAAAGCCTTCTTTTTCTAGTTTTTTAATACGTTCAAAAATTGGTGAAGTGGTCATTCCAAGTTCCTTAGCTATGCTTTTCGTTGTTCTATTACTGTTTTTCTGAAGAATAGCAAGAATTTGTGTATCTATTTTGTCAAGATTGTATGGCATAAGAAAATTATATTTTAGAATGGCTTAAATGTAGATATAAAAAGAATAATAAGCTTATAAAGTATAATATATTAGAATAAAAAACTTTTTAAAGTTAAAATGTAAGTTTATAATAGTAGGTAAATACAATATGAAGTATCTTTATTTCTTGCATAAAAATTACTTTTGATTTGAAAAATTTCGAATTTAAAATGCCCAAATTGGGAGAAAGTATCACTGAAGCCGCAATTATTACTTGGTTTAAGAATATCGGAGATACAATAGAAGATGACGAAATGCTCCTTGAAGTGGCTACTGATAAAGTGGATTCAGAAGTGCCATCTAATGTTTCTGGTGTAATTGTAGATATTTTATTTGATGCTAATGATGTTATTAAAATAGGTGAAACTATTGCAATTATTAAAATAGATGAAAAATCTTCGTCACCAAAAAAGGTAGCTAAGAAAAAAGAGAATAATCCAAAACAAACAATTGTTGAAAAACATAAAGTAAACAAAAGTTCAAAGTCGATTCAGTTGACTTCAACTTCAAATAGTAATACATTCTTTTCTCCATTAATTATTTCTATTGCAAAAAAACATCATATCAGTTTTGAGGAATTGGCGCGAGTTCCTGCAACAGGTAAAGAAGGTCGTTTGCGAAAAAGTGATTTATTTCAATATATTGAAGATGGTCGACCATTAAAATTTGCACAGCCTGTAGCGAAGCAAGACCCAACAGCATACCGAATTCCGCAGTTAAATTTCGATAAAGGCACAGGAAAAGTGATAGAAATGGATCGTATGCGCAAAATGATTGCGGATCATATGGTGTACTCAAAACATACCTCTCCTCATGTCACTGCTTATGTTGAAGCCGATTTAACCAATATGGTAAATTGGAGAAATGAAAACAAAATTGCATTTCAAGATAAGTATGGAGAACGATTGACTTTTACTCCATTGTTTGTTGAAGCTGTTGCAAAAGCAGTAAAAGATTTCCCAAACATTAATGCATCTGTTGATGGCGGAAATATCATAGTAAAAGAAGATATTAATATAGGTATGGCAACGGCATTACCAAGCGGAAACTTAATTGTTCCTGTTGTAAAAAATGCTGATTCTAAAGATTTAAAACAACTTGCTGAAAATGTAAACAAACTTGCAAATAAAGCAAGAGAAAATAAGTTGTCTGGCGATGATATTAATGGTGGCACATTTACAATTTCTAATGTAGGAACATTTGGAAGTGTTATGGGAACACCAATCATAAATCAACCAGAAGTTGCAATTTTAGCTCTGGGGATAATTAAGAAACGACCAGAAGTTATTGAAACTAAGAAAGGAGATGAAATAGCTATTAGAAGTATGATGTACTTATCATTATCATTCGATCATCGCGTTGTAGACGGATTCTTAGGTGGAAGTTTTGTGCGTCGTGTTGCTGATTATTTTGAACAATTTGATACCAATAGAAAAATTTAAAAACTTGTCATTCTGGACTTGTTTCAGAATCTCATAATTCATATAGAAGTGAGCTATAATATAAATATCACCAAAGTAGAAAAATCTGGAGTTGATGCTCTAGATTTCAGTAACATTCCATTAGGAACCACATTCACAGACCACATGTTTATCTGTGATTATGACAACGGAGAATGGGTAAATCCAAGGATAGTACCAATGGGATTAATTCCTACTCATCCTGCAGCAATGGCTTTGCACTATGGACAAGCTATTTTTGAAGGGATGAAAGCTTATAAAGATACTGAAGGTTATCCGATGTTGTTTAGACCAGAACAAAATGCTAAACGTTTTAATAAAAGTGCGGACCGAATGGGTATGCCTAACCTACCTGAAGAATTATTTGTGGAAGGCCTAAAAGAATTGGTGGGATTAGAACATAATTGGATTCCTCCACAGCAAGGAAGCGCCTTATATTTAAGACCGTTTATGTATGCAGATGAACCTTTTATTGGTATGCGTGCTGCTACTCATTATAAGTTTATAATTATGGCATCACCTGCTGGACCGTTTTTTGGCAAGCCTATTAAGTTGTGGGCAGAAAAACTGTATATAAGAGCAGCCGATGGTGGAACAGGTGAGGCAAAAGCTGCTGGTAATTATGCGGCAGCAATTAGACCAACAGAATTAGCAAAAGCTAAAGGGTATGATCAGGTTTTGTGGTTAGATGCAGCAGAACACAAGTATATTCAAGAAGTAGGAACAATGAATATCTTCTTTAAGATTAATGGTGAATTTATTACACCAGAACTTGATGGTTCTGTACTTCATGGCATAACAAGAGCCAGTGTCATTGATATGCTCAGAGCAATGGGTTATACTGTAACAGAACGTAAAATTACTATTGATGAAATTAAAAAGGCATCTTCGAATGGAATACTAGAAGAAGCTTTTGGGACAGGTACTGCAGTTGGTATTGCTTATATTCAAGAAATTGGATTGGAAGGTGAAACGATTCATGTATCTGATAAAAATCCCGTAGCTGTTAAAATTAATGACACACTTAATGCTATAAAAACTGGTCAACTTGAAGATAAATTTGAATGGATGGTTAGAACTAATAAGGAATTAGCCTAGATATTTTGCCATTCTACACTAGAAAGGGAATTAAAAGATTTAGCAATAGCTAAACCACTCAGAAGTACAAAATCTTAAAAATAGATTCCTGCCATCGCAGGAATACCAGATATGAATAATAAAACAATAGAAAAAGGATTTGCAAAACTCTGTACAGCAAAAGCAATGACAGAATTATATGAGGCTAACTTTAAGCAAGTCTCAAAATATGTTCATGCTACATCTCGTGGACATGAAGCTATTCAAATTGCATTGGGATTACAATTGTTGCCACAAGACTATGCGTTCCCTTATTATAGAGATGATGCCATGCTATTGTCATTCGGTTTAGAACCTTATGATTTAATGTTGCAGTTATTAGCTAAAAAAGACGATCCATTTTCTGGTGGAAGATCCTATTATTCGCATCCAAGCTTAAAAGATAATGATAAACCAAAAATTCCACACCAATCATCTGCAACTGGTATGCAAGCGATTCCTGCAACTGGCGTTGCCATGGGAATGCAGTATAAAGAATTACAAGGTTTAAATGATGTTTCAGTTGAAAACCCTATCACAGTGTGTTCATTAGGTGATGCATCTGTGACTGAAGGAGAAATAGCAGAAGCATTTCAAATGGCGGCTTTAAAGCAAATGCCAATTCTATATTTAGTACAAGATAATGGTTGGGATATTTCTGCAAATGCGGCCGAAACCAGAGCTCAAAATGCTTTTGAATATGCGCAAGGATTTCATGGACTAGAGGCCATTTCAATTGATGGCGCCAACTTTACAGAAAGTTATGAAGCTTTAGAAAAAGTAATTGATACGATAAGAAAAGAACGTCGACCATTTTTAGTTCATGCTAAAGTTCCTCTATTAAATCATCATACTTCTGGTGTTCGTATGGAATGGTATCGCGATGATTTAGAAGAAGCACGTTCACGAGACCCATATCCAGTATTAAAACAACAGTTATTAGACGCTGGCTTTTCAAAAAAGGAAGTTGAAGCGATAGAAAATTCTGCGAAATCGAAAGTAGAAAAAGACTTTAAAAAAGCCTTAAAAGCCGAAGATCCAAAACCAGAGGATTTATTCACACACGATTTTGTGCCAACACCAATCACAGAAGAAAAAGGAACACGTTCACCCGAAGGTGCCGAAAAAGTAGTGATGGTTGATTGCGCCTTATTTGCAGTTGAAGAATTAATGCGAGAACATAAAGAGTGTTTACTTTATGGACAAGATGTTGG
>Ga0209121_10003461_pt1 | contig 15291 bp, 12 predicted proteins | sample Cruoilmetagenom3_FD_187292 | JGI IMG/M metagenome (GOLD analysis project Ga0209121, IMG submission 187292) | Oil polluted marine microbial communities from Coal Oil Point, Santa Barbara, California, USA - Sample 3 (SPAdes) (version 2) | ecosystem: Environmental > Aquatic > Marine > Oil seeps ...
CCAGGTTGAAGCCCTGGTTTCGGGGCAGGTTCAATCCGCAGTGATCTACCTTGCCAATGAACCATCGGTACTGCATTCCCAGGGATACGCTGTTGATGTGATCGCAGTTTCAGATTATCTAAAGCTTGTGGCAAATGGCCTTGTGACAAACGAAAAAATGATTCAGGAAGAACCGGAATTGGTCCGGGCATTCAGTGAAGCGCTGCTAAAGGGCATTTCAGATGCTGCTGAAGACCCGGAAGAAGCCTACGAAATCAGCAAAAAATATGTGGAGAACCTGGAAGAAGCGGATGAAGCTCTTCAAAAAGAAGTCTTAGCTGAATCGATCAAACTCTGGCAATTAGACCAACCCGGTTACAGTGACCCGACTGGTTGGGAGAATATGCAAGCGGTCATGCTTGAAATGGGGCTGCTTGAATCACCCCTCGAGCTTGAAAAGGTTTTTACAAATGACTTCCTCCCCTGATATTGCATTAAGCGTTGAGGGGCTTGAGGTCATCTTCAGTGATGCAAGCGGCGTTGTTCATGCCTTGAGTGACCTTTCTTTCAACCTGGCAGCCAACAGCTTTGCCACATTGATCGGGCCATCGGGCAGCGGAAAAAGCACCCTGCTTCGCGTCCTTGCCGGTCTCGTTCCCCCAACCAAAGGGCAGTTCCATTTTCACAACCATCGTGACCAGGTTGGCCTGGTATTTCAAAAACCAAACCTGATGCCATGGCGCCGCGTGACGGAAAATGTGAGCCTCCCCCTGGAATTGGCGGATGTACCCAAGCAGGAGATTGACGCTCAAGCCCATGAATTAATCAAATTGGTAGGTTTGGAAGGTTTTGAGTCCGCTTACCCACGTGATCTTTCAGGGGGTATGGCACAGCGCGTGGCAATTGCACGGTCTCTGATGCAAGACCCGGACATTCTCTTGCTTGATGAACCTTTTGGCTCTCTGGATGCGCTCACCCGGGAGGTGATGGGAGATGAACTGCTCCACATTTGGCAGGCGAAGCGAAAAACAGTGCTGATGGTAACTCATTCCATCTCGGAAGCCATCTACCTTTCGGATAAAGTCCTGGTGCTTTCACAGCGTCCAGGCAAAATTGAATTGGAACTAACCATTGATCTTCCACGTCCACGTAAGCCTGAAATGCGATATTTACCCGAGTTTAGCAGCCTGGCACATCAACTGCGTGACAGCTTGCGTGATACCCAAGCAATGAGTTGAGTATTTGGCTAAAACAGATGATTAAATCACAAGAAAAGCATCATCGATTGATTCAGTCGTGGATCAACCAGTCGAAAATCAGTGACATGTGAAGCATCTTGACAATCTTAGAAACTTTGCTAAAATAAATCCCGCTTCATTAATTAGAATTCAAGGAAAAGGAGGCGCGTTTTATGGTCAGGGTATTTGAAATAATCATAGAAAACTTATACGAGCGCGCCTCAGTTCATTTGTGAAATCCATTCGATAATCTTATCGATTATCGCGGTCACGGGTGTGTTCGTACCCCGTGGCCTTTTATGTTAATGATTGATCAAAAAGGAGGCTCAGATCACTGCAGGCTGCCTTTATCCTGAAAGCATAAAGCTTGATCAAATTCATTTTGATCAACACAACTTGCAAATTATTAGAACGGTCACGGAATTCCGTGACCGTTCTTTTTGTTAATATAAACCGGCGGTTTGATTATTTTTTCAAGCAAGCTATCTGTAAGGAGAATTTTATGAGAGCAGTAAACCATCCCCAATTCTTAGTAATTGGGATTAATTCTGAACTTGAAATTGAATTTAGAAACAACAAAATTTATTTATTGTATAAGGAAAGATTACAATGCAAACCCAAAATACCAATACCCATTTTACCGGTATCGTTTATAAGAAAATGTTAGGGCACTATGATGTCCAACACAACAATAAAATAACAAATTGCAGCCTATCAGCGAAGCTCTGGAAAGACTTTTCAACAACTGAGCTTTCAGATAATCCTGGCAGACGAGAGACACACGTCAGCGAAAAACACATGGATCCCATTGCAATTGGAGATCATGTGCAATTCATAAAGACAGACGACGGATCCGGAGATCATGGATTTGTTCCCTCGGAAAAATTACATCGCTCGCAGTTCTTCCAAACCTATGCCCGGTGCATATGCATTTGAACAGATCATCGCGGCAAATATCGACCAGGTCCTCCCCGTCTTTGCAGCAGCCGATCCCGAACCCAGATGGCATATGCTCGATCGCTGTCTGATCGCGGCTGAGTCATACGGTATTCCTTCAAAAATTGTGATCACTAAGTTCGACCTGGTACAGGGAACACCTGCGGAAAGCAAGTTGAACATCTGGATCGAGCTTTACCAATCCATTGGGTATCCCGTAATTGTAACCAGCAGTAAAACTTCTCAAGGCCTGGAAAACCTCCGTCAGACCCTAGCGGATCAACATTCCGTCCTGGTCGGAAAATCCGGTGTGGGAAAAACCAGCTTACTGAACGCATTAGAACCCGGTTTCGGCTTGCGGGTTCAGACCGTTAACCAATCAACTGGCAAAGGACGCCATACCACCAGCCATCTGGAAATGTTCCCCCTACAGGATGGCGGTGCCTTGATCGATACACCAGGTGTTCGTGAATTTGGTATCTGGGGGCTTAACTCAACAGATATCGCTATGTTCTTCCCCGAAATGGCATCGTTACTTGGACAGTGTAAATTTGGACTGAGCTGCCAGCATGATGAAGAGCCCGGATGTGCTATTCGCCAGGGTGTGATGGGCGGCAGGATCAGCCCTTATCGGTACCAGAGCTATCTGCGTATGAAAGATGATTTGTGAGGTGTACTATGCGAACCTATCACAAGGATATCAATGCTGATTTCATCTGCAAACAATGCGGCTATTTTGTCAATGCTCAAATTCAGATATCCGGCGTTGTTAACCGGAACCACTGCCCATACTGCCTGCATTCACGACATGTTGACCTATATAAACCAGGAGACCGCTTATGTGCATGCAAAGCACTAATGGCACCTGTCGGGTTGACACTCAAACGCAGCCGGGATAAATATACCCCTGACAATCATGGAGAATTGATGCTGGTACACCGCTGTATTAATTGCGGAGGACTTTCTATCAACCGTATCGCAGTAGATGATGACCCAGACATGCTTCTGGCTATCTTGAAGAACAGCGCCAAAGACCGTTCTGCTTTATTAAATGAGTGCAGAATCAACAGTATTCGCTTATTGGAAGCAATAAGACATCGCCATTTGGTTCAAACCCGATTATTAGGCAGGCCTGCTGATTTATGGGTTGAAGCAACAATGTTATAGAAAACTGAAACTTTAGAAGAGAGGTTGTTCATTATGAACAGCCTCTCGTAAACACACTTTGTGATAATTAGAAACAATTTTTCAAACCTCTGCCAGCCTGCACTCTTGTATTTTGATAGCCAAGGAACTAACGTATGTTTTGATCATATTTATTGGACTTAAAGGATTTTAAGCGGCATACCTCGCATTGAATCAGGGAATTGGGACAGGATGCGGTGATTGCCTGCTCCTTTTAATTTGTGATTGAATCCATTTCAATAAAGCTTAGTGACAAGGCTGGATATAAGCCTTTATAGATCGGGTATGCCTGTTGATAAATTTTTCCTTCTTCCTCATTCGGTAAGGTCGTACCGACAATACGGATTGCAAACCTACAAGCCGACACCACATTCGGCCAATTCCCAGCGCCAACCCCTGCCAAAAGAGCCGCACCAAAAGCTGCACCTTCTGTTGTATTAACGGTTACCAATTCTGTGTTCAGCACAGAGGCCATTATTTGTCGCCAAAATGGATTCTTCATACCCCCGCCAGAAACCCGTAACTGATGAATATCTTTCAACCCGGCATCTTCAATCAGTGAGAAAATATCCTTAAAAGCATAAGAAACGCCTTCAAGGAGTGATCGTGTTAAATATGCACGCCCATGTCGAACCGATAGCCCAACCCAGCCCGCCCTAGCCAATGGATCCGGGTAAGGTGTGCGTTCACCGCTTAAATAAGGAAGAAACTGCAATCCTTCGCTGCCAACAGGGGCATCCTTTGCTTCTTCAAGTAAATCATCAAAATCAACACCGGGCGCCAACTTATCTCGATACCACTGAAGACTGCCCGCTGCTGAAAGCATCACACCCATAAAATGCCATAAGCCTGGCACAGCATGACAAAAAGCGTGCAATCGACCTTTTGGCTCAATCAAAGGGGCTGATGTGGGGGCAAATACAACACCACTTGTACCAACCGTCAACCCAACAATCCCTGGTTCCACAGCACCAACACCCACAGCCTGCGCTGCCTGATCGCCGCCGCCAGCGACGATGGGCGTCCCTGCTTTAAGACCAGTCTTTTCAGCTGCATCTCGGGAGATGGTTCCGGTGAATTCAGGTCCTTCAAATGTCGGCGGCAGCCAGGTAGGATCGATGCCTAATTTTTCAATCAACTCAGGTGACCAATTACGGGATTTTAAATCAAACAGGACCGTCCCTGACCCACCCGCTTTATCCATGGCGTAGTCCCTTGACAGCCTGTAACGGATATAATCCTTTGGCAGCAAGATATGCCTGATCTTGTTAAAGATTTCGGGTTCATTTTCCTGAACCCACAAAATCTTGGAAGCAGTAAAGCCTGTCAAACTGATATTCCCAGAAATTTGAAGAAATTTTTCCTCACCTATACGTTGATGAATTTCGTCACACTGCGCTTGCGTTCGCTGATCATTCCACAGAATGGCAGGTCGCAAGAGATTGCCAACCTCATCAAGAAGTACAAGCCCATGCATTTGCCCGGTTAGGCCAACAGCGCCGATTGAATCCTTATCCACCCCTGACTCTCTCAAGACCCTTTGAATGCTGTTAATTATGGCTTCCCACCATTCAAGCGGGTCCTGCTCGGACCAGAGCGGTTTGGGAGACTGCAGCGTATGCGGTGAAGAAGCAGCACCCACAATATCACCACTTTCATCAATAAGTAAAGCTTTGCTGCTGGTTGTTGAAATATCAATGCCTAGGAAAAACATAGCAACCTCTCCTAATAAACTAGATTTCTTCCAAAAAAACAGGGCAGTAGAAAACTCTTTCCGCTACTTCCATCTCCTTTGGACCGACGACCTCAAATTCGCCATTCAAGCGAATATCATCCGAAGAGCTGCCAACCATCACTTCAATCGTTCCTGGTTCCAGAGCCAAATCTAAATCCTGATTATAAAAGGCGCATTGGTCTACCTTCATTTGGAAAGTTACCCTTTTAGATTCCCCTGGTGATAACGATATCCTGTAATACCCCTTGAGTTCTTTTGTGGGACGAGGTGAGGAAGCAACCGTATCGTGGACATAAAGCTGCACGACCTCATCTCCAGCTGCCCCACCTACATTTTTCAATTTGAATGAAATTTCTACAGTTTCACCAATTGTGGCTTTTTCTGGTGAGATGGATAATTCATCATATTCAAAAGTAGTGTAACTCAGTCCGTAGCCAAAAGGATAAAGCGGTGTCACTTGGCTGTCGACATAATCACCATACCAATTGGATTTTTTGCCTGATGGAGGTGCAAGATATGTCAACGGCAGTTGTCCTGCCGAGCGAGGAAACGTCATGGGCAATTTCCCACCAGGGCTTACATCGCCAAAAATTACATCGGCGACAGCTCGCCCGCCCTCTTCACCCGGCAACCAGGCTTCCAGGATTGCATTAACCTTCTCTGCCAGCCAGGGAATGACATAAGGCCGTCCATTTACCAAAACCAGTACCACGGGTTTCCCGACTTCAATAACAGCTTTAGCGAGGGTTTCCTGAATTACGGGCAACTTCAAACTGGAAATGTCTCGAGTCTCACCTGTTGTGCAAGCAGGGATCAGACCAGAGCAATCACCGAGCACAAGGATAACAAGGTCAGCTTTTTTGGCAGTGTTTACCGCATCGCTTATTCCCGAAGTATCCTCGCCCCTAATATCAGATCCTTTTGAAAACAAAACCTCGGTTTTTGAAGACACTGCTTCTTTAATCCCCTCTAAAATTGAAACAACCTCAATTTGATGCTGTTCAGCCGCCTCGAGCTTATCTTTCGTGAAAGAATGATCAGAAGGAGCCTGGAATTGAACTAGTTCACTCATTGCCCAATAGGAATAATCGCCCATCTGATTTCGGGGGGAGTCAGCGTTGGGACCAATGACTGCAATTGTTTTTGTGTTCTTTTTTAAGGGAAGAACACCATCATTCTTCAACAATACAATACTTTTGCGTGCAATCTCACGTGCCAGATTTCGTTGTTCAGGTGTCTCGAAAACTTCCATAACTATGCCTTCATCCACATAGGGATTCTCGAAAAGCCCAAGGTCCATTTTCATTTGTATATGCCTGGATACAGCATTATCAACAAAATCAATACTAATTTGCCCTTCATCCAAAGCTTTTTTCAGCGGATCGGCATAGCATTCAGTTGTGGGCAATTCAACATCAATACCCGCAATTAATGCCATGGCTGCTGCCTCAGTGTAATCTTTTGCAATAAAATGATAATTGTTTAACATGGTCAAGGTCTCGTAATCAGAAACCACGAGTCCGTTAAAACCCAGCTCATCACGCAAGATATCCGTCAAAATTCGTCTGGATGCACCGACGACCTCTCCATCAATTTCAGGGTATGCATTCATGACGGACGCTAAGCCTGCATCGCGAATTGCAGCTTGAAATGGTGCGATCAGTTTGTTGAAAATTTCACGCATACCAATGTGAACCGGGGCACAATTCAAACCACCCTGGGAATAGCTGTGACCAACGAAGTGCTTACCGGTTGCTGCCACCCCATTTTCTAAATTACCTGACTGCAAACCTTTAATGTAAGCTTCCCCAAAGTGACTGACCAGCAAAGGGTCTTCGCCAAATGTTTCTTCAACGCGTCCCCAACGAGGGTCGACAGCAATATCCAATACTGGTGCAAGTCCTTGCCTGGCGCCAATAGCCATTAATTGTTTCCGAATTTCAGCCGTCATTTTTTCTGCTAAGGCAGGTTGAAAAGTGCTCGCAAGGCCTATCATTTGTGGATAGGTGGTGCCGCCTAAAACCATTGCACCTGAGCAGCATTCTTCATGGAACAAAGCAGGAATCTTCAGACGAGTTTCTTCCAATAAATACTTTTGAATTTTATTGGCGACTATTGCGGCATCCCTGGGGGCGAGGGTCGATCCACCTCCAAGGCGAGTAATCTGACCGATTCCATCACGTAATCGCGTTTTTACTTTTTTCCAGTCCAATTCCCCATCTGTCTGAATTTCATAGATCCAAAAGGACCCGATTTGAGCAATTTTTTCATCCAGAGTCATTTTGGTGACCAGATCTTTTGCACGTTTTAAGTGGATTTCTGACATGTGAAAACTCATCTTTCTCAATAACAATCCATCAAATACTGAGAGATTCTCATAGCTAACTTGGCTTCAAGGAAGTTGACTATCGTACACCAAGCAGTAAATCAATGGTTAACTGGTCAAGACGTTCGTATTGCAAACCTCGTTTTCCCAAAGCAACCCGGTCAATTGCAGCATTTTTTAAAGCGTCTGCTTTGCTGGAAGAATATTTCCCAAAGTACTGATCCATCGAACCATCATCGGCATGAATCTCCGCAAGCAGTGATTGTATTTCTTCGTCTTTACGGAATTGTTCCGCTTTTTCTTTTAGGATCAAATAAGTGCGCATACACCCAATTGCAAAATCCTTGACACCTTCATAATCTTCAGTCCGGTAGGCATGGGCATCAAAATGGCGCATACCCTGATAATTAACATCCTCCAAGAATTTAACCAGGTAAAAAGCAGCTTTAATATCACGAGAACCAAAGCGTAAATCCTGGTCATAACGACCCGGGTATTGATCATTTAAATCGATATGGAATAATTTTCCTGCTTCCCAGGCCTGGGCAACGCCGTGCATAAAGTTGATACCCGACATATGCTCGTGTGCAACTTCGGGGTTAACACCGACCATCTCAGGGTGATCAAGGGTTTCAATAAATGCCAGCATGTGCCCGGTTGTTGGATTATACAGATCCCCGCGCGGTTCGTTAGGTTTTGCTTCCAGGGCAAATTTCAGGTCATATCCCTGGTCAATAGCATACTCACAGAAGAAGTTCATCGCTTCACGATTACGTTTCATCGCATCCAGGGGGCTCTTGCTGGAATCTGTTTCTGTGCCTTCGCGTCCACCCCAGAAAACATAAACTTTCGCGCCAAATTCTACACCCAGGTCAATTGCCTTGAGTGTCTTCTGAATGGCATAGGCACGAACTTTTGGATCGTTTGAAGTGAATGCGCCGTCTTTAAACGCAGGATGATAAAACAAATTGGTTGTTGCCATTGGAACTTTCAAACCGGTATCCGACAATGCTTTACGGAAATCCTTTTTTATTGCTTCTGCTTCTGATGATGAAGCATCAATAGGGATTAAATCATTATCATGGAAATTGACACCGTAGGCACCGACATCACCCAGCAAATAGACTAATTCGGCAGGTGACTTTGGCTCCCGGACTGGTGCCCCAAAGGGGTCTCTGCCAAGGCTGCCCACAGTCCAAAGTCCGAAAGTAAATTTATCTTCTGGTTTAGGATTGTAGTTGTTCATTTTTCACTCCTTTTGCTAAATTAAATGATTTTTCCTTTGTCATTTTTTCGGTTTCATTACGTCAGTTAAGATTTTGCGACATTTCTTGATCAAAATTGTAATACTGATCAAATTCCAGGCGGAGGATATATACGGAATTGACCGCTGTCATATAACAAGCCGAGAAAATATAGCATTCCGTCATAATATCGCCATTTTCCTTCAGGTATGTCCATCTCCCAGAGCTCTCGAACAAATGGTTCACCGATTGATTGGTCAGCAGCCAGGGCAGCAGCCGCCGCCATCGCAGCCAAACCGGACGAATGATCATTGGTTAGCGGTTCGCCGTCAAGTGAATACTGATTGGGATAATATGGAAACTCTTGAGAATATAGGAAATCCAACACACGGTTTGATTGCTCAACCGCCCAGGGATCAGCATCAAACCAGGCATAATCCAGGGCAACATTAGCCAATGTTCGCCAAGCGTCAAAGCGAAAATCTGCGTGGTCGATAGAATCGCGGGGAGACCCATCAAAATTTGCATAATCCGGCATTAACCCTGTTTCAGGATGTGCGGCTAATTTTAAAAAATCTCGGCTGGTATCAGCAGCATCACGCCAAAACCCGTTATCCTTTGTTGCCCATTCTGACCAAAGTTCATAGAATGCCGGCAAATGGTAAGACGGGTCTGTAAACGTTGAGTCTTTCCCCCGGGGAACAAATACAACTTGCTTTTCCTGGGTATCAAACATGTTTGTCGCAAGACCTGTATCCTCTTCATCCTTGTGGAGCATGGTATTCAAAATATTCTGAGCTTCGTTTTGATAGTCAAAAATACCTTCTCCGTTCCCCCATCGACCTGCAGCAAAAAATAAAGCTGTCACAAACCATTCCTCACCATCCGATGCGGGATTTGCGTGTAGTTTTTCACCTTGTGGTGTGCAGTGCCAGGCAAAATATCCTTGATAAGGGCCATCGGAATGGTACATGTACGTTTTGGCCCATTTCCATAAACGATCAAATTCCTCCTTTTGATCCAGCTGGACCGCGATCATCATCCCGTAGGTCATCCCCTCAGAACGCACATCACCATTGCCAATATCCTCAATGTAAGCCATATCCTCACCAACAGGATAATATACACGCTGAAAATTATCGTCACCATAAAAGAGTTGATCCCAGGCAGAACCAATCTTGGCCTGTATTTCTTCTTCTGACTTCCCGAGATATTCATTGAAAAGATTTCGGCATTCACCAGTTTTATAAGAATTTAGAGATTTAGATGATGATTTCTCCATCGTCTCCAGTTTATTTGAGGAACAACCTGAAATAAAAGCAAACAGAATGAGGATAAGAATGAGGTATCTATTTTTTGATGTCATTGACATAAAATTCCAAATTTATCCTTTGACCGCACCTGCTGTTAAACCCGATACAATCTGCTTTTCTGCAAAAAGATAAAAAATGACCGTTGGAACAGCTGATAAGGTTACAAATGTAGCCACCAAAGCCAAATCTTGTCCATACTGACCCTGAAATTGCATTGTCCCAAGAGGTAAGGTCCAGCGTCTATCCGTATTAATAAGGATTAATGGCGTGAGAAGATCATTCCAACTTACAATCATTGTCAGGGCAGCAACGGCAGAAATCCCGGGTTTTGCCAGCGGGAGGAGGATGCGCCAGAAATAATCAAAGGCCGTGCATCCATCCATATAGGCTGCATCCTGTAAATCTCTTGGGATGGCATCAAAGAAATTGCGCAGAATAATAATGTTGCCGGATATATTAAATGCTGTTTGCACCAAAATGACCGCCAACAATGAATCCGTTAAATTTAATTCCCGAATTACCAGATATACCGGCATGATTGCGACAGTAATAGGGAACATAAGTCCGAGTGTGATGAAGTTAAAAACCAATCCTTTTCCTTTAAAGTTCATATGCGAAAAAACAAAAGCAGCCAGACTGCATATAAACACCACCCCAAAGGTTGTTCCCACCATCACAACAATACTGTTTATCAGCATTCCCCAAAAAACGTCCTGCGTCAAAACCCTGACATAGTTTTCAATCCGTGGAGGATTTGGGATTGTATAGGGGCGGGAATACATCCCACCGCGCGTTTTCAAGCTCCCAAAAATTAAAATAACAATGGGGGTCAGGATCACCATTGTTAATCCAATCAGCACGATGTATTTGATGGCAACTGGAATAGCTTTCTTTACCTTACGAACCTTTTGAAGGCTTAAATCTGTCATGTTATCCTCCACTTAAACCTCTGCCAGGTAATCTCGTCGTTGCAAAAGATTGCGATATATTAAAGAAAATATCAGGGCAATGAGCAACATTACAATTGCAACAGCTGATCCATAACCCAACCAGAAACGCACAAAGCCATAACGATACATGTACGTTGACATGACTTCGCTAGCGTTAATTGGACCGCCTTTTGTCATCACCCAAATGAGTGTAAACTGGGTAAGAGAACCTAACACAGATAGATAAGCGGACGTGCGAATCGTACTGCCAAGCAGGGGGATGGTAATGTGCGTTAACAATTGCGCTTGGTTTGCGCCATCAATAACTGCTGCTTCTTCGATTTCATGGGGGATATTCTGCAAACCTGCCATAAATAAAAGCATATGCAGCCCAAAATATTTCCACGACAAGACGATAAAGATTGAAAACAACACAAGCTCTGGATCTCCAAGAAATGCCCGGGACTCAAATCCAAGGAAAACCAGGATTGCATTGATAAATCCTCTGTCAGGGTTGGGGTTAAAAAGTCCCAACCAGATAATCGCAGTGATCACCTCTGAGAGAACATAGGGGAGAAAGAAAATTGTCCTGAATAGTCCCCTCCCAGGAAAATCTTTACCGACCATAATAGCAATTGCTAAAGATAATGGCAATTGAACAAGTAGAGAGAGACCAGCAATCATCAGGTTGTTGACAACAGCTTTTTGGAAAATTTTATCGCTCAGAATCCGTTGATAATTTTCTAAACCAATAAAATCAGTGGCAGGGCCAAGGCCGTTCCAATCAAAAAGGCTAAAATAGACTGACCGGAAGACAGGATAAATAACAAAGATAGTAAAAAGAATAATTGCCGGCAACAAGAAAACAATAATCGTTATTCGGTCTTTTGTTTTCCTGTTTAGACCACTTCCATCAAAGTCTTTACGAAATTGCCTATGGGTTTCAACTGCCATAGGAAGACTCCTTTAACACCATGAGAATTATATGATGAGCGGGGATTGGGATGTATTCCAATCCCCGCCATATAGAGAGAACCTTTTTACTCTAACTCTTGAACTGCTGAGTCCTCAATCATTTGCGCTGTTTCTTCAGGGGTCATTGTTTGTGCAAATAAGCCCTGGATAGCGTCATTAACAACATTTCCTAAGGCTGGTGTCAATGCCTGGTCGTAGTAGAGTTGGAAGTATTCTGCCTGAGAGAAGTATTCCTGGACCTGGATCATGAGGGGATCACTCAAACCTGTCTCACCACCTTTGACCACAGGGATACAGAATCCAACTTCAGCGCATTGCTGCTGTGATTCAGCGCGGGTCAGATACTTTACAAAGTCAATCGCTTCATCTGGGGCATCTTTTCCTAATCCAAAGCCATTACCACCACCAATGACGTCTTTGGCATCGCCATTACCGCCCTCAACCATCGGGAACGGAGCTAAACCAAGTGCATCACCAATACCTTCACCGTCTGCACTATTCTCTTTGAAAGCACCGGGAGCCCATTGTCCCATCAGGTCCATAGCAGCTTCGCCGTTTCCAATCACAGTTGCTTCATCTCCCCAGGTAGCGCCAAGATATCCATCCTGGAAGGGTTCCAGTTCGACCAGCCGTAGTAATTCCTCGCCAGCTTTGATATAGGGTTCGGCAGCAAAACTACCTGTCCTGTTTTGTGCAGCTACAAAGGCTTCTTCGCCAGCAATTCGCGTTGCCAGGTATTCCCACCAGAATGCACCGGTCCATTTATCGCCTTCACCAACAGCGATGGGTGTGACGCCAGCATCTTTTAGGGTTTGGATATCTGTGAGAAATTGTTCCCAGGTCGCGGCTGGACCTTCAAGCCCAGCTTCAGCAAAGAGGTCTTTGTTGTACCAGATTCCAACCATGCCCATGTCCCACGGCACGCCATAGTTTTTGCCCTCATGAGCAAATACACCAAGCGCACCAGGTGCAAAGGTGTCACGCCAGGCACCGCCGTCCGCATCAAGCTCGGGGTAATATCCTTCATTAAACCAGCTTTGGCATACTCAATGAGCGTTCCACCGCCCCAGCTCTGGAATATATCCGGGGGCGTTCCCGCCTGCATCATCGTTGTCATTTTCGTCTTGAAATTTTCGTTTTCAAGAACAGTGATATTGATAGTTACATTCGGATGCATATCCATATACTCGTCAGCCAGCTTTTGCCAGACTGCTTTTTGCTCATCTGCCGTGGTGATATGCCACCATTCAATAACCACCTGCTCTTCTTGAGGTTCTTCCTCTTGTGGTTCCTCACCTACAGGAGGTTCTTCTGGTTCCTCAGCAGCAGGAGTACCGCAAGCGGTGAGCACAAATGTCGCAATCAGTAATATGCTGATTATCGTAAAGAATTTTCGAAACATTTTTTTATCTCCTTCCAAAATCAATGGATTTACTAATCTAAACACGAATTGTTATTCTTGATTTCGTCTTTTTTCCTCAATAACACCTCCTAAGAAAATTTAACCTTCTGGAAACTACGTTTTTGGTGGCTTTTCACATGAATCTCTGATAACCAGGTGTGTTGGTAATTCAATCCGAGCGTTTTTATCCTCAGAATTTTCAAGCATCTTTAATAAAAGCTGTGTCGACACACGACCCATTTTTTCAAGCGGTTGATTAATGGTTGTTAAAGCCGGTCGGATCAAAGACGACTGGGGTATATCATCAAAACCCACAATTGAAATATCCTGCGGTACTCGAAGCCCCCGGCTGCGAACTGCGTCCATGACGCCCATTGCCATGACGTCATTAGAGGCAAAAAACGCAGTGGGAGGATCGGGCAAGTCCAACAATGCTAGAGCACCTTCATACCCATCAGGTTGGTCAAAATTTCCCTCATAAATCAATTCTGGCGATTCTGCGAGGTGATAAGTTTTAAGTGCCGACTGGTATCCTGCCAATCGATCCACAGCGCATCCTAAATCCATCGACCCTGTAATATGACCGATCCGTTTGTGGCCAAGTCCTATTAAATATTCCGTTGCGTTGTATCCGCCCGACCAATTCGCTGCGCCAACAGCAGGACAATCTTCATCCGTTCCCTGGTGATCAATAAGGACAAATGGGAAATGAAGTTGTTTCATCGTTTCAATTAAATTTTGAGGTTCACGTGGTAAAACCAGCAATAATCCATCTACCATGCCGCTTGCCAAATTGGCAACATAATTTGCTTCCTTGGTAGGGGTGCGGTGTGTGGTGTAGACAATTAGATCCATATCTGCTAGGCTTAATTCAGCATCAATACCGCGAACAATCTCACCTATATAACCTGTCCCAAGATCAGGCACCAAAACACCGATGCTGTTTGTTTTACCCCCTGCCAGACTGCGCGCTTGGCGATTTGCAACATAATTTAGTTTTTTAACAACATCCCAAACCTTTTCCCGTGTTTCTTTCTTGACATGAACATCATTATTAATCACACGAGAAACGGTCCCGAATGAGACACCTGCCTCTGCTGCAACATCATGAATGGTGATTTTAGATTTTCTTGTTTGGCTCATCATTTTGTAAGCGTTTACAACTCCTTTAAAAATTTTTTTCTAAACTCTACTTTTACAAATAAAAAACGTTGTAAAGACCCGGATATATTTATTTTTATAACAATATTAAGGAATTATTCAAGATTTCAGCAACTAATAAATTGGCTTCACAAAATCATTATTAAAAATATTTGGAAGCGCTTACATAAACATAATATCATTTTTAAATGCGCCTGTCAAGAAGATTCATCGCTGAGTTTGTGAATCTTTATTATCCATTCGTCGTTGATACATGTACTTTTTCATTTTCCCCGGTATCAGCCCTAACCCATATTATAATTAACCATCAAATCATTATCGAGAATCTCTATCTCATAAAATTTTTATGGAGGAGTAACCTGTGAAAAAACCTTTAAAAATTGTGATCCCGATGGCTGGCTTTGGCACCCGTCTGCGTCCCCTCACCTGGAGTAAGCCAAAGCCCCTGGTCGCATTAGCCGGGAAGACCGTTCTGGATCACCTGCTGAATATGTTCCGCTCTGTGCCTGATTTTAAAACAGCAGAATTTGTTTTCATCCTCGGTCCTTCGATGGGCGACCAGATCCAGGAACATGTCGCAAAACACTACCCCGATTGGCATGTGGATTACGCTGTTCAACCCGAGATGAAAGGACAATCGGACGCCTACTGGCAGGCTCGTGAATATCTTCACGGACCTATGCTGATGGCTTTCTCGGACACCCTGATCGAAGCTGACTTTTCATTCCTCGATCAAGAAAAAACTGACTGCGTTGCCTGGGTTAAGCCCGTTCCGGATCCCAGGCGCTTTGGCGTTGCAGAACTTGATGAGTCCGGTGCGGTGACCAAGCTGATCGAAAAACCCCAGGATATGGATAACAACCTTGCT
>Ga0209121_10003462_pt1 | contig 15288 bp, 10 predicted proteins | sample Cruoilmetagenom3_FD_187292 | JGI IMG/M metagenome (GOLD analysis project Ga0209121, IMG submission 187292) | Oil polluted marine microbial communities from Coal Oil Point, Santa Barbara, California, USA - Sample 3 (SPAdes) (version 2) | ecosystem: Environmental > Aquatic > Marine > Oil seeps ...
TCTATTCTTAACATAATGATTCTTTAATTGTGGATGCAAAAGTAAATTAATTATTTTTATTTTAGAATATTTATTTACTTTTTTTTGATAAAAAATGCAGAAAAAACTAAAATTCAAGTAAAAAGTAGTTTTTAGATGCTGTTTTGGTCTTTATTTATATGTAATACAAATGCTATTCGCTTATGTTTTATAAGTGCAAATTGTAGGTGTATTATTCTGTAGAGTCTTTAGCAGATTCTTTATTTTTTGTGTTATTTAAAAAGTTTCCTAGAATGTTTTTTACACCTTCTTCAACGGTTGTGTTATTAGTTGGTGTTTCATCACTATTATTATTGCTGTTATTTCCTGTAATGTCATCTAGTACATTTTTAATAGGATTGCTTGTTTGTGTTTCTGTAGAGTCATTTTTAGTGCCTCCAAGCGCATCACCTATTAAGTTTTGAAGTTCTTGAGAGCCTTGATTTAAAAGTTTATTTTTTTGTATTTCAATTAGCTGTTTTGTTAAATTACTAACACTACTTGTTAAGTCTGTTTTAACTGTTGGTGCTGTAAAAGTACCACCAATGGTTGCGGTTACCGGAATTGTAATATTGTTTACATCAGGATCATCTATTTTACCTATTAGTTGGTTAATTTCACTTCCTAAATATTTTGCAGGAACTTGTAAAACTGCATTGTAATCCATGCTTTTATCAAAACCATGCGACCCATCTACAGTAATATTAATGTCTTGGTATTTAATATCAAAAGGTTTTACGTTTACTTTTCCGTCTTTAAAATCTAATTTGGTTTTTAAGTCTTTTAAATCTAGTTTGTCAAAATCTATAAAATTAAAAGCACCATCTAGTTTACTTAATAAAGGAGCTGTTTCTGAAGAAATATTAGTAGTTAATAATTCGGCAAGCGCATCACCAGAAACTGTAGATAAATCTGGTGAGAAACTTTGGTCTAAAGCTCCAGAAAGATTAATGGTTGTATTTAGTTTTCCTTGTAATATTTTTGCAATAGGAGCTAGGCTTTTAAGTAATTGTAAATCTTGAAAAGATTCTGATATATCAAAATCATTGATACCAAGATTCATATTAAAAAGTGGTGTTTTCTCTTTGGTGTCTACCAAACCAGACACTGTAATCTCTCCATCAAAAAGATTAGAACTAAGGTTTTGTAAAGTGGCTTGTTCGTCTTTTATTTTTAGACTTCCTTTTACATTTTTAAGGGTTAAATTATCATACAAAACAGTTTTTGCATCTGCTTGAATGGTACAGTCTAAAAATGCAGGAATTTTAAGTGATTCTTCTGCAGAGGTCGTTTTGTTATTTGTAGCTGTTTCGGTTTCTGCAACCATAAAATCATCTACAGCAAAAGTATTAGATTTCACATTAAAATTTCCTTTTAAATTACCATCACTTAATAAGAAACCTAGTAAATTTTCAATATTTCCAGTAGCATTCAAGTCGCTAGTACCTGTTCTTGCATCAAAACTATTTAAAGAAATAGTTCCTGGATTAAAGGTAATGTCTGCTTTGTTTATTTGAATAGGGTTTACAATATCTTCACTTGAAAAAATAAAATCAGTGATACTTACATTTCCATCATTTTTAATACGTTGGTATGCGTTGGTTTCTAATGCATTCATATCAAAAGAAGTGTGTAATTTTCCTTTTAAAATACCACTTAACTCTTTATCTAGTGTTACAGGATATGCTTGAGTAATGTTTGCTAAATTTAAAACACCATCAATATTAGCGTTAACCAACATGTTTTGGGTTATGTTTTTTAATGTAGCTGAAGATTTAAACACATCTTGATCTATTTTAAAATTTAAAGTTTCTAGGTTTAAATAGGTATTGTCAATATTACCATCATCGTTTTTTAACGATGCATTTATTGCAATGTTTTCTACACTTTTAGGTAAGTCTGGATATTTAAAAGATGCGTTGTTTGATGTTACGTTAATATCTAGATGAGGTATGGTAGTATCACTACTTAACCCTTTAATGGTTCCTTTTACTTTAAAGTTTCCGGTTGTAGTAACATCTTCTATGTTTTTAGAATATGCTTCAGGAACAACAGCTAAAAAATCTTTAAAATTAGAACCCGGATTTTCAAATGTAATATCTATGTTTTGGCCTTCATCTACCATTTGTACAAAACCTTGAAAGGTTAAAGGTAGCTGGTTAATGATGGCTTTGTTTTCTTTAAAAGTGTATTTGCTGTTTTCTAAATCTAGATCAATTAAGGCATCTAGTTTTATGGTGTTGTTGTTTAGGTATTGTGTGCTGTCTAAACTAAGACTAACTTTAGCTTCTGTGTTTGTGTCTAACTCTGAAACTGTTCCAGAAAAGGTTCCTTTACCAGAGTGGTTTAAATCTGTGATGTAAAATGTAATATTCGATTTTTCGTCTAAATAGGTAAATGCACTATTATTTATAGTATAATCTTGTATGTTAAAACTAAAACTAGCATTGGTGTCTGTGTTTGTAGGTGCTGCATCAGCATCCGTTTTTTTAGCAATATCATAATTAACATCGCCAAATTTGTTGGTTTTTAATGTTAATAAGGCTTCATTTACGTTAATTGCGTTTATAACTAGAGGTCCTTCAGATGCTTTTTTAAATAACTCTTTTACAGACATGTCAAAGGTAATCGCCTTTACTGTAGCAAAAGTCTCATCTTTAAAAGGTTCAAAATTAGTAATTACTAAATCGTCTACACTAACATGTGCTTGCGGAAAACTGCTTATAAGACTCAAGCTTACATCGCTAAATTCTACTTTAGCATTCATGTTTTCGTTAATAAATTGTTTTACCATGTCCTTGATTTGTGATTTAAACATAAAAGGAATGGCAACTAAAAGTGCCACAATAATTAGTAATGTTATACCAATAATTTTTAAAGCTTTTTTCATAAAAAAATACAGATTTGATTGTGTAAGTATTTACGTAATAATACTAGTTTTAGATTTTGTAAAGCTAGATTTTAGTAAAAGTTTAGCATTTAAGCTAAAGCTATTTCTTCGTTAACTTTAAGTTGAAAACGTTTTCTAAAAAGATACACACCTAAATATAAAAAAGGCGTATCAAAAAAAGCGATAAGTACTTTAAAAATAAATCCTGCTAGTAGTAATCCTGCAAATTTATCCCAAGCAATTATGCCAAATGAACACAGTAACATTAAAATGGTAAAGGTGTCTACAAATTGTGATAAAAAAGTAGAAAAATTATTACGCAACCACAAATGTTTTCCTTTGGTTAAGCGTTTCCAAAAATGGTAAATTTGTATGTCTATAAATTGCGCAAAAAGGTATGCCATCATGCTAGCAAAAACAGCAATAGCTGTGCTTCCAAAAACAGTTGTAAATAGTTTGTCATCTACAGGAGACCAACTTGTAGCAGGAACACTGTTAGAAACATAAACAATTAGCATAGAAAAAAACGATGCAAAAATACCAGCAATTACTACTTGGTTTGCTCGCTTTTTACCATAAATCTCGCTTATTAAATCGGTTATTAAAAAAGTAATAGGATAGGGTAAAATACCAACAGAAATTTCAAAAAGTTTCACACCAAAAATTTCAATATTAAAAGGATACCAGTAAAAAAACTTCTGAAAAATTAAATTAGAAACCACTAGTGAGGTGATAAATAAAGCACCTAGTAATAGGTAAATGCGTTGTGCTGCAAGAGTGTCTTTTAATGTCATAATAATTTCTGCTAAGGCAGTAATGCGGTTTTTAATTTTTTAATAGTTTGCTAGTTTAATCTTGTGTGCTGTATAGCATTTGTTTAGCATGATTTGGTGAAATCAATTTTTAGCCTTAAAACGTTTGCGGTTAAATTGTGAATAAATAGCTAAGATAAATATAAAGCATTAAAAATTGTTTTAGTTATTTTGCTGTCACTTATGAGCCAACCCAAAAAAGCATATATATCACTAGGAAGCAATAAAGGCGACAAATTTAAAAATTTGCAAAACGCTATAGATTGTATTCATCAACAAGTTGGTAATATAAAAATAATATCTAAAGTATATAAAACACCTGCTTTTGGTTTTGAAGGCGAAGCGTTTTTAAATACCTGTTTAATTTTAGAAACCGATTTAAAACCAAACAAGTTATTAAGGTTACTTTTAGATATTGAAAAACAATTAGGAAGAGTAAGAACAAACGCTCCAGGTTATCAAGCGCGAATTATAGATTTAGATATTGTGTTTTATGGCGAGGAGATTATAGATGCTAAAACGTTACAAGTTCCGCATCCAGAAATGCAAAAACGCAAGTTTGTATTACAGCCTTTGTTTGATATAGCTTCTAAAGTAAAGCATCCTGTTTTAAACAAGGATATTGGTGAGTTGTTGGCAGCATGTGCAGATACTAGTGTTTTAGAACCTGTAAATATTTGGCTAAAAAACCCGAGTAAACAGTATGATTTTTCTAAGTATAATTTTATAGCAATTGAAGGGAATATTGGAGCAGGAAAAACAAGTTTAAGCAATAAAATGGCACTTGATTTTAATGCGAAGCTCATTTTAGAACGCTTTGCTGATAATCCGTTTTTACCAAAATTCTATAAAGAGCCTAAGCGTTATGCGTTTACTTTAGAAATGTCTTTTTTAGTAGATAGATACCAACAAATTAGTGATGATTTATCGCAATTAGATCTATTTAAAGATTTTATAGTTAGTGATTATGATGTATTTAAATCGTTAATATTCTCAAAAATCACCTTGCCAGAGGACGAGTTTAAATTGTATAGAAAGCTTTTTTACCAAGTATATAAAGACATAGCAAAACCAGATTTGTATGTGTATTTATATCAAAATACCGAAAGACTTCAGGCAAATATTAAAAAAAGAGGTAGAAATTACGAGAAGGATATTGAAAACGATTATCTAGAAAAAATTAACACAGGTTATTTAGAGTTCTTAAAAGAACAAACCGAATTAAATGTGAAAATTATTGATATTTCTGAAAAGGACTTTGTAAAAAATAGGGCAGACTATTTATGGTTGTTAGATAGAATTTGTGAATAGGAGCATTTATTTTTTGTAAATTTCTATATATTTAGATGTATGAAGCAAAACAAATGTATACTATTTTATTTTTTCCTATTCATTACTATTACTACAATAGCGCAAAATAAATCATTTGATTCTATTGTTTCTGCACTACAAAAAGAACATCTTTTCTTTGAGAAAACTTTTATACATACCAACAAATCAAAATACGATAAAGAAGATACGGTTTGGTTTAAAGCGTATGTGTCTTCCAGTGATAATAAACCATCGTTAAAAACCACACTGCTTTATGTTAGTCTGTTTTCTGCAAAGGGAGATTTAATTGAAACTCAAAATATATTTATACATGAAGGAATAGGTGTAGGACAGTTTGCGCTTCATGATGGGTTAGATTCTGGAGATTATTATATTCAAGCGCGTACTAATTTCATGAAAAATTTTGGAGATGAAAATGCATTTGTTTCTAAAATAAGCATTGGTAATATTGTTAAAAAAAATATTGGTAAAAGTGAAATCTTATATGATGTACAACTCTTTCCAGAAGGTGGATATTTACTAGAAAATGCGGCTAATGTTATAGCAATTAAAGCATTGTTGAATGGTAAGAGTTATGCTTTTCAAGCAAAGATTATAGATTCAAAAAATAATGAGATTGTATATTTTAATAATCCATACAAAGGAATGAGCAAATGCGAATTTTATTATAATGAATCTGAAAAATACCAAGCTATAATTAATATTAACGATACTATTTTAAAAATAGACGTTCCTTTGCCTAAAAGCAAAGGAGTAACTTTAAAGATAAAGGAAAATTCTAGTTTTTTAGATTTAGAAATGCAAACCAATCAACAAACTTTACAAAATCTAAATGATGCTTATTTTGTGCTTTTTCATCAAAACAATAAAATAGTTAATTATGCAGATATTGTACTTAAAGATACTTCTAAAATGGTATTAAAAATAGATAAAAAAGATTTCTATAATGGTGTAAATACAGTAACCATATTTAAAAATAGCACACCTATTTTAGAAAGGAAATTTTTTGTCTATAAAGATGTAGAAAAAATAGATGTAAATATTGAAAAGCTAACGAAAGAAAAGGATTCTGTGGTTTTTAAGTTGAATACATTAGCTAGTGATGGTACAGCAAATTTAAGTGCTTCAGTGCTTTCTAATAGTGAGCAATTAGATGTAAACACAAATATTGAAGCGGCTTTTTTATTAACACCTTACTTAAAAGGTTATATAGAAAAACCTTCTTATTATTTCAATGATAAAAATAAAGATAGGTTTATGCATTTAGATTTGCTTCTGCTAACTCAAGGTTGGACGCAGTATACTACTTCTGAGTTTATAAATAATTTAAACCCTAAATATAAATACGATTTTGAAATTGGATATAAATTATCTGGTTTTTCTAGACCTTTAGGTTCTAATAATCTAGCCCTAATTAACAATGAAAATAAAATAATTGATAAAATATTTCTAAACAACAAACTTGATTTCGAGTTTAAAAACTTGTTAATTCATAAAGGGGATTCTGTAAAGTTATCTTTTGTGAAGCCTAATAAAGCATTAGCAAAACCAGAAAACATGTATTTTGATTCCATTATAAATAATAAAGAAGTATTAAAAGCTAATGTATTTACATCAAATTATTCTATTCCTTTTATAATAAATGAAAATATAAATGAAGTCGATTTTGCTTTTTATGATAATAACGTAACAGAGTTAGACCAAGTTAATGTATCTGGTAAGATTAAAAGTGAAGCGTATCATAAAAAGAAAAAGCTTGTAGATAAATATTGGAAAACCACATTTGATATAGGGAAATATATGCCTTTACCAGTAAGGGATAGTTATAAAAATGAATATTTGTTAACTTATTTAGAAAAAGAGGAAGGTGTTCGATTAGTGAATTGGAAAGGTTTAGAATGGTATTTAGCAGTTGGTGTTACAGGAGAAGCTGTTCTGTTTATTGATGGTGAGAAATTAGATTCTGGTGATTTAAATAGTCTAAGGTTAGAAATGAAAGATGTAGAGGCTGTTATGATGCAACCAATTAAAATGAATAGAAAATACCAGATTTTTACAACAGAAAATTATAAAAAAGGAATAGAAGAATTATATGTGAATTATGTTTTTGAATACGGTTTTAATGCACCAAAAAAATATTATACACCCATTTATGATTTTAACTCAAAAAACAAATCACAAGAAATAGATTGGAAACCAATACTTAAAACCAATACTATTGGTGAAGTAAGCTTTAAGGTTAAAAATAGTTTTTCAGGATATGTTTTTTATATTCAGGGGTTTACTAGAAATGGAAAGCTTATTAACCAAATCATTATTGTAGAATAGTACTTTTTATTTTACTAAATACATCCCAAACTACAACACCACAACTTACTGAAATGTTTAAAGAATGTTTGGTGCCAAATTGAGGTATTTCAATAACTACGTCACTTGCGCTAACTACATCTTGTGCCACACCTTTTACTTCGTTACCAAAAACTAGAGCGTATTTAGTATCTGCTTTAGGAGCAAAATCATTTAACATGGTTGCGTTTTCTGCTTGCTCAATGGCACAAATTTTTACACCTTGGCTTTTTAAATCTTCAATAACATCTAAAGTGTTTTCGGCATACTGCCAAGCAACAGTGTCTGTGCTTCCTAGAGCTGTTTTGTGTATGTCTTTATGTGGTGGAGTAGCAGTAATTCCGCAGAGATAAATTTTTTCAACTAAAAAAGCATCACTAGTTCTAAAAACAGAACCTATATTGTTTAGGCTTCTAATATTATCTAAAACTATAATAATAGGTGTTTTGGTCGAGTTTTTAAAATCTTCAACACTTAGTCTGTCTAGTTCGCTATTTCTTAGTTTTCTCATACTGCAAATATTCAAAAAAAAACTTCCTTTAAAAAAAGGAAGTTTTATAATTATTAAAAAAAAAGAAATTAAATATCTTTTTCTTCTGTTGGTTTAGGTTTCACTGTCCCTTTAATACGTATTACTTTTTTAGGAGCATTAATGGCATTAGAAGTTAAGGTAATGCTTTTAGAAAAAGAACCCGTTCTGTTTGTTGCATAGCGCACACCAATAACAGCAGATTCTCCAGGAGCAATTGCTTCTTTTGGCCAAGTAGGTACTGTACAACCGCAAGATCCTTTAGCGTTTGTTATAACCAAAGGCGTGTTCCCTGTGTTTGTAAAGGTGAATTCTCTATTTCCGTCCGAATTGTTTTCAATAGTTCCGTAGTCAATAGTTTCTGTTTCAAACTCAATTTTTGCTCCGTTTTCAGTCGCTACAGTTTCTGCTTCGGTTGTGTTTGTGTCGTTTTGTGCTACACCAACAGCAGTCATGGCGAACATAGCAAAACTTAATAAAATTGCTTTTTTCATATATAAATGGTTTTGATTTTGAAAATAAGAGTATAAATTTACTAAAACAGAAGGTCTTTACTGTTACAATTTAATTTTTAACATTATTTTATCACAACTATTTATTTAACTAAATTCGCATGATATTCAATTTTAATAAATAAAAGCACTTTCCATTGGCAAAAAAAGCAAAAAAAGTAACACCTTTAATGAAACAATACAATGCGATAAAAGCAAAATATCCAGATGCTTTGTTGTTATTTCGCGTTGGAGATTTTTATGAAACTTTTGGTGAAGATGCTATTAAAACTACAGGAATCTTAGGTATTATATTAACCAAAAGAGGAGCAGGAAGCGAGAGCGAAATTGAACTTGCAGGTTTTCCGCATCACTCTCTAAACACCTATCTGCCAAAACTGGTAAAAGCAGGAGAACGCGTTGCTATTTGTGATCAGTTAGAAGATCCTAAACAAACTAAAACTATTGTAAAGCGAGGTGTTACCGAATTAGTAACGCCTGGAGTTGCTCTTAATGATGAGGTTTTAGTTTCTAAATCGAATAACTTTTTATGTTCGGTTTACTTTGAAAAAAATAAAATAGGAATTTCTTTTTTAGATGTGTCTACTGGAGAATTTTTAACCTCACAAGGAAATGCCGAGTATATAGATAAATTATTGCAAAATTTTAGTCCGAGTGAAGTCTTGGTTTCTAAACAAAAACGTAGCCTTTTTAAAGAAACGTTTGGTGAAGATTTTCATACTTTTTATTTAGAAGATTGGGTATATCAAACCGATTACGCCAATGAAACACTAATTAAGCATTTTGATACCAAGACGCTTAAAGGTTTTGGTATTGCAGATTTGTATGAAGGTATTATAGCATCAGGGTCTATTTTACATTATTTAGGCGAAACGCAGCATAATAAATTGCAGCATATAACTTCTATTTCTAGAATAGCAGAAGATGATTATGTTTGGATGGATAGATTTACTATTAGAAATCTAGAGCTCTACAGTTCTACCAACAATAATGCAGTTACCCTTTTGCATGTAATAGATAAAACCATCTCTCCAATGGGAGGACGTTTGTTAAAAAGATGGTTGGCGCTGCCTTTAAAAAATGTGGAGAAAATTAAACAACGTCATGAGGTGGTTGATTTCTTTACTAAAGACAATACTACGCTTCAAAAAATACAAAACCATATAAAGCATATAGGAGATATTGAGCGTTTAATCTCTAAAGTAGCTACTGCAAAGGTGAATCCTAGAGAGGTTATTCAGCTTAAAAATTCATTAGATGCAATTATACCAATAAAGCAATTATCGTCTCATTGCGATAATGAATCCCTTAAAATAATAGGAGATAAATTACAAAGCTGTGATTTGCTAAGAGAGAAGATTAAAACCATGCTTAATGAAGATGCTCCTGTAAATGTTTTAAAAGGAAGCACGATTGCTATGGGCTTTTCAAAAGAGTTAGATGAACTTCGTGCCTTATCTACTTCAGGTAAAGATTATTTAGATAATATGCTAAAGCGTGAGAGTGAACGTACAGGAATCACCTCGCTTAAAATAGCATCTAATAATGTATTTGGGTATTATATTGAAGTAAGAAATACGCATAAAGATAAGGTTCCTGAAGAATGGATACGCAAGCAGACCTTAGTGAATGCTGAGCGTTATATTACCGAAGAACTTAAAGAATACGAAAGCAAAATTTTAGGAGCCGAAGAAAAAATTCTAGCAATAGAACAGCAATTATTTGCTGAGTTAGTTGCTTGGATGAATCAATACATAAAACCAGTACAGCAAAACGCGTATTTAATTGGTCAGTTAGATTGCTTAGCAGGTTTTGCTCAATTGGCTAAAGACAATAAGTACGTTTACCCAATTATAGATGATACGCATGATTTAGAAATTAAAGAAGGACGTCACCCAGTAATTGAAAAACAATTGCCAATAGGTGAACCTTATATAGCTAATGATGTGTTTTTAGATAGAGATACACAGCAAATTATCATGATTACTGGTCCTAATATGTCTGGTAAATCCGCTATTTTACGTCAAACAGCTTTAATTGTATTGTTAGCACAAATGGGAAGTTTTGTGCCAGCAAAAGCAGCAAGAATTGGTTTGGTAGATAAAATATTTACTAGAGTAGGAGCGAGTGATAATATTTCTATAGGAGAATCTACTTTTATGGTAGAAATGAATGAAACCGCTTCTATATTAAATAATATAAGTAATAGAAGTTTAGTTCTATTAGATGAAATAGGAAGAGGAACAAGTACTTATGATGGTATTTCTATAGCTTGGGCAATAAGTGAGTACTTACATGAGCATCCTACAAAACCTAAAACCCTTTTTGCTACCCATTACCATGAGTTAAATGAAATGACCGAAACATTTACTAGAATTAAAAATTACAATGTTTCTGTAAAAGAATTAAAAAACAATGTTTTGTTTATAAGAAAGCTGGTTGCAGGAGGAAGTGAGCATAGTTTTGGTATTCATGTTGCAAAAATGGCAGGAATGCCTAAGCAGGTTTTACATAGAGCGAATAAAATATTAAAGAAATTAGAAAGGTCACATTCTAGTGAAGAGCTTACAGATAAAGTAAAATCAATAAAAGATGAAATGCAGTTAAGTTTTTTCAATTTAGATGATCCTTTACTAGAAGAAATTAAAGAGGAAATATTACATACTGATATTGATACACTTACACCTGTTGAGGCCTTGATGAAACTCAATGAAATTAAGCGAATGTTGGTGAAGAAAAAGCCTGTTTGAAAAAAAAAAATAATATTTTTTCAAAAAAAGCTTTGTAGTTCTAAGATTTGTTTTAAATTTGCACTCGCAATAGCAATATAGCACGTTCATACAAAAGACTGCGAAAGTAGCTCAGGGGTAGAGCATCACCTTGCCAAGGTGGGGGTCGCGGGTTCAAATCCCGTCTTTCGCTCTGAGACTTTCTTAAAATATACCAAGCGATTTTTATATAAATCGTAAACTGCTGAAGTGGTGGAATTGGTAGACACGTTGGACTTAAAATCCAATGTCCATTAGGACGTACGGGTTCAAGTCCCGTCTTCAGTACAAAAGCCTTACAGAAATGTAAGGCTTTTTTGTTTTTAACAAAAAAGGAAAATGATCTGCTAGTTTTTAAGATTGTTTGTTAATTTATCCTTTTCCCTAAATTATAATGTCGTTTAAGTTTAAATAGGAGTTTAAAAGTTTACATTTAATAGTTGCTTTAGGTTTCTCTTTTTTATCGGAATAACTATTACTGTTTGTTTCTTTATATATGCCTAAATAAGGCGTAGAATGATATAAGAGAGCAGTGAGGAGGCTTGGCGTTTTATAAGTGCTGTAAACGTGAAGAGAATGGATGTGATCTAGGAAAAGCACTTGTGAAAAAATCAATAAATAAAATAGATATAGGTCTTCTAAAAGCTAGGTTTTTGATTAAGGTCTTTATTCTGTAACTATCAAGCATAAAAAAAGCCTTCATAAACATGAAGGCTTTTTTTTTAAAGTAAGATAACTACTAATTAGTTGTTAACTTTTAATTCTTTTGCTTTGTTAGAAACGGCATCAGCAGCTTTGTCTACAGCATCAGTAGCTGCATCTTTAGCATTGTTAGCAGCGTCTTTTGCAGCATCTTTAGCATCGCTAGCAGCTTCTCCAGCAGCATCAACTGCATCTTCTACAGCTTTTTCAGCAGTATCTACAGCGTTTCCTGCAGCATCAACAGCAGATTCAGTAGCAGCTTCAACAGCTTCTCCTGCCTCTTTAGCAGCTTCTTCAGTTGCTTCAGCAGCATTGTTTACAGCTTCTCCTGTTGCTTCAGTTGCATTTTCTACAGCTTCACCAGCAGCATCTGTTTTTTCTTTTACTTCTCTACATGATGTAAATGATGCACTTAATGTTAATAATAAGGCAGCGCTAAATAATAATTTTTTCATTAGTAATAGTTTTAGTGTTAATTTTCTTATTTACGAAAATAACAACTTCTTGTTAAAATTCATACAAGTTTTGTTAACAATTTTAACATAATTGCTGTTTTAGTAAATTAATTAGTCTATTTACGTATGTAATTGATGATTTGGATGACAGCTTCCTTGTTTTTTTTGATATAATTAAAGTTTTGAGCTCCCATTTTTTCTCTTTTTGCTTGATTATTAGCTAATTCGTCTAAAAATAAGGCTAGTTCTTTTTTGTTTTTTACAGAGAGCATTCCGTTTTCAGCTATTAAAGCATAAGCTTCAGGAAATTTTTTATAGTTTTTTCCTATTATTATTGGTATACCAAACACGGCAGGTTCTAAGGTGTTGTGTAAACCTGTTTTTCCCATGGCACCTCCAACGTATGCAATATCTGCATAACTGTATGCTTTGGTTAATAACCCAATAGTATCCATGATAAATACAGAAAAAACAGATAGGTCTTTATTTTCTTTTTTAGAAAATGTTACAAAAGGAACTTGTAGTTGATTACAAAATTTATCTATTTGAGAAGTTTTAATATTATGAGGAGCAATAATGAATTTTAATTTAGTAGAGGCGTTACTGTTTATATAATCTATTAAAATGTTTTCATCTTCAGGCCAAGTGCTTCCAGCAATAATACATAGGCTATCTTGTTTAAATTCTTCAATAAAATCTAAGGTGTTATCTTGTTCTAATTGACTATAAACACGATCAAAACGCGTGTCTCCAGAAACAGTTACATTGGTGTAGTTTATTTTGTTTAAAAGCTTTTTTGAAGCTTCGTTTTGAACAAAAATATGATTAAAAGCAAATAAGGCATTGCGTTGTTCTTTACCGTAAAATTTAAAAAATGAATGGTTGGGTCTAAATAAAGCAGAAATTAAAATGGCTTTTAGGTTTCTTTTTTTTAGTTCTTTTAAAAGATTAGGCCAAATATCATATTTCACAAAAACGGTAAGTTCTGGATGAACTAGATCTATAAATTTTTTGGCATTTTTTTTAGAATCTAATGGAAGGTAGATTACAAGATCTGCAACATCTGTGTTTTTTCTTATTTCATAGCCAGAAGGCGAAAAGAAGCTTAAAACAATTTTATGATTGGGATATAGTTTTCGTATGTTTTTAAAAACAGGTAGACCTTGTTCATATTCTCCTAAAGAAGCACAATGAAACCAAATGCATTTATCTGTTTTTAAAATGTTATTTTTTAGTACAATAAATGTTTGCTTTCTTCCGTCAACCCCTTTTTTTATTTTGGTGTTAAATAACGAAACTCCTTTTAAAATAAAAGAAGTTAAAGCTATAAGTATGTTATAAATGAAATCCAATATTTTTTCTTTATTGCTAAAATACATTTCTTTTAAATGATATGCATATCTAGTATTTAATTAATTATTTATTATTCATTAATCTTCATTGCTAAACGTTATGGTTTTTTGTAAATTCGTGATGTAAAAATGAGCCTATTATAAGCATAAGGTTTCAAAAATTAAGAAAGTGAAAAAAATTCAAATGGTTGATCTTAAGGGTCAATACGCAGGTATTAAAGATGTTGTAAATCCAACTATTCAAGAAATAATAGATAATGCTTCTTTTATTAATGGACCAAAAGTTCATGAATTTCAGAAAAATTTAGAAACATATTTAGGAGTTAAACATGTAATACCTTGTGCTAATGGTACAGATGCATTACAAATAGCAATGATGGGTTTAGGTTTAAAGCCAGGAGATGAGGTTATTACTTCAGATTTTACATTTGCAGCAACCGTTGAGGTAATTGCGTTATTGCAATTAACTCCAGTTTTGGTAGATGTAAATCCAGATGATTTTAACATTAGTATTGATGCTATTAAAAAAGCAATAACACCAAAAACAAAAGCAATTGTTCCTGTGCATTTATTTGGGCAATGTGCTAATATGGAAGAAATCATGAAAATTGCTGAAGCACATAATCTATATGTTATAGAAGATAATGCACAAGCAATTGGAGCAACGTATACCTATGCTAATGGAGACAAGGCAAAATCTGGAACCATTGGTCATGTAGCGTCTACTTCTTTTTTTCCATCTAAAAACTTAGGATGTTATGGAGATGGAGGAGCAATTTTTACAAATGATGATGCCTTAGCTCATACTATTAGAGGAATTGTAAATCATGGTATGTATGAACGTTATCATCATGATGTTGTAGGTGTAAACTCTAGATTAGATTCTATACAAGCAGCAGTATTAAATGCAAAATTACCATTTTTAGATACGTATAATAAAGCAAGACAATCTGCAGCAAGAAAATATAACAAGGCTTTAGAAGCAATACCAAATATAACAACACCACAGGTGTCTAAAAACTGTACTTCCATTTGTGAAGATTGTGATTGTCACGTTTTTCATCAATATACTTTAAAGCTAAATAATGTAGATAGAGACGGTTTAGTAAAGTACTTAAATAGCCATGATATTCCTTGTGGTGTGTATTATCCAATTCCGTTACACAATCAAAAAGCATATAAAGATACGAGGTATAACGAAGCAGATTTTACGGTTACCAACCAATTAGTAAAAGAGGTAATTTCTTTACCAATGCATACCGAGTTAGAAGATGAACAAATAGAGTTTATCACCAATAAGATTAAAGAATTTATAGCAAATAATTAAGCGTTACCACAAGGAGCAGGCTATTTTTTAGGCTGATTGTTGAGGGGTTTCTTTTTTTTGCTGTAAATGTCAGTAAAAAAGGATAAATCCTCCATCCTTAACACAAACACAGGCCAATGAAAATATTAGTAACAGGAGGTTTAGGGTTTATAGGGTCACATGCGGTTGTAGAACTTCAAAAAGAAGGATACCAAGTTGTAATAATAGATAATCTTTCTAATTCTTCTATAGAGGTTTTAGACGGA
>Ga0209121_10003463_pt1 | contig 15286 bp, 17 predicted proteins | sample Cruoilmetagenom3_FD_187292 | JGI IMG/M metagenome (GOLD analysis project Ga0209121, IMG submission 187292) | Oil polluted marine microbial communities from Coal Oil Point, Santa Barbara, California, USA - Sample 3 (SPAdes) (version 2) | ecosystem: Environmental > Aquatic > Marine > Oil seeps ...
TAGAGAGGTGGCCGAGTGGTCGAAGGCGCACGCCTGGAAAGTGTGTATACACCAAAAGTGTATCGAGGGTTCGAATCCCTTCCTCTCTGCAGAAAAAAATTTACTTTTTTGTTACGTTTTTTTTTTATCTTTAACCCTATTAACTAACTAATTTTAAGTTTGAAAAAATGAAAAGATCATTCTCTATCCTAGCTGTAGCTGGGTTATTTGTAGCAGGTACAAATACGGTAAGTGCAAATGTTTCAGCAGCAACGATTTTCCAAGATGCAGCTCCAGAAGCTAGTAAAGGTTTCACCCAAGTTCTAAAAGAAATGTTCATAACTGGGGGTGCCGGTTTTATGGGTATTGTTCTTTTATGTTTGATTTTAGGTTTGGCTGTTGCCATTGAAAGAATCATTTACTTGAACATGGCAACTACAAATACAACGAAATTAAAACAACAAGTTGAAGATGCTTTGGCATCTGGTGGTGTTGAGGCTGCTAAGGAAGTTTGTAGAAATACAAAAGGTCCTGTTGCATCTATCTACTACCAAGGATTGGATAGAGCAAATGAGAGTGTTGATTCTGCTGAGAAATCAGTTGTAGCATATGGTGGCGTACAAATGGGACAATTAGAGAAAAACGTTTCTTGGCTATCATTGTTTATCGCTATTGCGCCAATGCTTGGTTTCATGGGAACGGTAATTGGTATGATTCAGGCCTTCCAGAAAATTAGTGCAGTTGGTAACTTAAGTGCATCTCTTATTGCAGGGGATATCCAAGTGGCATTATTGACAACTGTATTTGGTCTTATTACGGCTATCATACTTCAAATCTTCTATAACTATATCATTGCAAAAATAGATAGTATCGTAAATGATATGGAAGATTCATCAATCTCGTTGATTGATATGTTGGTAGACCATAAAAAATAAGTCGGACTTAATACAAATTGTATCATGCATAAATTTTTAAAAATATTTTTGTTAGTTGTTGGTGTTATCTCCGCAATACTATGGTATTTATTACCAGAAAGGGATATGCCAACGGCTGAAGCAGCCCAGAGTGGGGCAATGAACGCAATGTTTATGATTACTTACCTATTATTGGGAATAGCAGTAGTTGCTAGCTTGGCGTTCACATTAATGAATCTTTTCGCAAATCCAAAAGGACTTAAGAAGACGTTATTTGTAGTGGTTGGTTTTCTTTTGGTAGTTGCCATAGCATATGTTATGTCTAGCGGAACAGATGTGTCTGCAGATTATGCGGCCATGTCCACGGAGAATACGGTTAAGAAAATAGGAATGGGATTGAATGTGTTCTTTATTCTTACAGTAGTTGCAGTAGGCGCAATAATATTGCCAGGAATTAAAAACTTATTCAGTAAATAAAACAATAAACTATGGCTAGAAGAGCAGGAGCACCAGAGGTAAATGCTGGTTCTATGGCAGACATAGCTTTCTTACTATTAATCTTTTTCTTGGTTACCACAACCATTGAAACAGATGCTGGTTTGGATCGTATGTTACCGCCAATTGAACCGCCCGATACAGATGTTGTAATTAAACAAAAGAATATCTTTCAGGTGAATATCAACAAGAATGGTCAATTATTGGCTGATGAGGAGTTGACAGATTTGAAACAATTAAGAGCCAAAGCCATAGCCTTTTTAGATAATGGTGGCGATGGTACTTGTACCTATTGTAAAGGAAAAAGGAATTCTGATTCATCTGATAATCCGTCAAAGGCGATAATCTCTTTGAAGAATGATAGGGAGACTAAGTATGGCACCTATATAACGGTTCAAAATGAACTTGTTGGGGCTTACAATGATTTGCGTAACAGGGAGGCACAGCGGTTATTTGGTAGTGATTTCACTGATATGGAAGCTGAATACCTTAATCCGGAAACCGCCCAATCAATAAAGGATGATTTAAAGGATAAGGTTAAGAGAATACAGGAATTGTTCCCACAAAAACTGTCTGAAGCTGAGACTTCTACCTCTAACTAATAATTTTCTAAATATAAACTATGTCTAAATTTAGTAAGAAAAAAAGTGGCGAACTACCACCAGTGTCTACGGCGTCTTTACCAGATATCGTATTTATGTTGTTGTTCTTTTTCATGACTGTCACCGTCATGAAAGATAGTTCACTTAAAGTGCAAAATGTACTTCCGAATGCTAACGAGATTAAAAAGTTAGAGAAGAAAGACCGTGTTATTTATATCTATGTTGGAACACCAACCCAGGAGTATCAAAAAGTTTTCGGGACTGAACCCAAAATTCAGTTGAATGATAAATTTGCAAACCCTACTGATGTTGGTGATTATATTCTTGCCGAAAGAGCCAAGAAGTCGCAAGAACTGCAGAACGTTTTGACTACTGCGCTTAAAGTTGATAAAGACGCCAATATGGGATTAATATCAGACATTAAACAAGAGTTAAGAAAAGTAAATGCACTTAAGGTAAATTATACTACCTATGAGGGCGACGCTTTTAGAAATATACAGTAGATACAAATTTTCAAACTTTGAAAAACGCCCTGATAATTTTATCAGGGCGTTTTTTATTTCCTTAAATTTACTTTCATGAAACGAATTGTTCTTTGGCTGATATTTTTATGTGCATTAGGCGTATATGCCCAAAGACCTCAAGAACTAAAACAAAGTGATTCGAAATACCTTGAGGATCAATTTTATCTGGGTATAACCTATAATTTCCTCCTTGATAAACCTACTGATTTTACCCAAAGAAATTTATCATATGGCCTGCAAGGCGGCATTATTAAAGATATTCCATTAAACAGTACTAGGACTTTTGCACTGGGAGTAGGCCTAGGTTATGCCGTCAATTCATACTATTCGAATATGTTGGCATCAGAATCCTTGGATGGGGTTCTCTATGAAAAGACTACTGAGGCGGCTAATGTTAAAAGAAGTAAAATAGAAAACCATTTAGTTGAATTTCCTGTAGAGTTTAGATGGCGCGATGCTACACCAGAGGAATATAAATTTTGGCGTGTGTATACGGGAATTAAATTGGGATATGTTTTTGGATCACGTTCTAAATTAGTTACAGAAGCTGATAAAACCTCATTTATAAATCCTGATATTAGAAAGTTGCAATACGGTCTCATGTTCAATTTTGGTTATAATACCTTTAATGTTCACATATACTACTCCTTAAATAATCTTTTTGAAGATGGTGTCATCTTTGAAGAAGAAGATTTAAAGTTGAAACCCCTGCGGGTTGGATTGATTTTCTACATATTATAGCCAATATTTAACGGTAAGCAATTGAGATATCATTCCAATGCAAAAACCAATAAAAACCTCTGCCTTGGTGTGTGCTTTTAAGTATAATCTTGAAGTGGCTACCAAACCAATTGCGAAAATGCATAAACTAAGGGCTAGCGTAATATTGATTTCAAAATGTATACTGAGATTGATTAAGAACATAAATAGACTACCCATACCCAATAAGTGCATACTGCTTTTTATTTTGAATAGCAAGAGTATAAGCGTTGCCAGTGTGGCTACTATGAGCCCAACAAAAAAGAAGTACAGCTCTACGATATAATTATTTGGGATAACCTTATAGACTACCATAAATAAGAGTGCCAGATTAATATACAGGGGATATTTGCGCTCTTGGATGGTAGGTAGTTGAATTGAATTTACATAGCCAATATTTCTAAGTATTAAAAAAGTGATAATAGGTATAATAACCGTTAGAATGAAGATTGGTAATATGTTGCCACTTTGTAATTCTAATGGACTGTATTTTGGGGTAATTAAAAAATAGGCAAAAGTTCCGGCAATAGGAATGAAAAGTGGATGAAAGATATATGAAATTACTTTTTGAAAAAGTTTCATTAAATCTGTTTTCGTAATCTGGCAACTGATATTCCCAATTGCTCTCTATATTTCGCAACAGTTCTACGTGCAATTGGATACCCTTTTTCTTTTAAAATGGCAGCGAGTTTGTCGTCTGTAAGTGGTTTTTTCTTTGCTTCGTCTGCTATTACCGTTTCAAGTATTTTTTTGATTTCTTTTGTTGAAACGTCCTCCCCTTGTTCATTTTTCATGGATTCAGAGAAGTATTCCTTAATCAATTTTGTGCCATAAGGCGTGTCAATATATTTACTATTCGCAACTCTTGATACGGTAGATACATCCATATTTATTTCGTCAGCGATATCTTTAAGGATCATCGGCCTCAGATTGCGTTCATCACCAGTTAAGAAATACTCTTTCTGATATTCCATGATAGCACTCATTGTAACGAATAAGGTCTGTTGTCTTTGTTTTATGGCATCGATGAACCATTTGGCAGCATCTAATTTTTGTTTAATGAACATCACAGTATCCTTTTGGGATTTGGACTTTTCCTTTGAGTCCCTAAATCCTTTAAGCATATTGTTATATTCTTTTGATACATGCAATTCTGGTGCATTTCTACCATTTAAGGTAAGTTCTAATTCACCTTCTACAATTTTAATTGAAAAATCAGGAACAACATGTTCAATAACTCTATTATTACCAGCGTAGGACCCTCCTGGTTTAGGGTTCAGTTTTTCAATTTCCGATATGGCACCTTTTAATTCGTCTTCAGTAATATTATGTTTTTGAAGCAGCTTTTTGTAATGTTTTTTAGTAAACTGATCAAATGATTTCTCTAATATTAAAATTGCCTTTTCAATATTCGGATTAATTTCCTTGCGTTTCAATTGAATAATCAGACACTCTTCCAATGAACGTGCAGCTACCCCTGGGGGGTCTAATGCTTGAACTGTTTTCAATACAGATTCAATGGTATTTTCGTCTGTATATATGTTCTGGGTAAATGCCAGATCATCCATGATATCGGTTAGTGGACGTCGAATATATCCGCTTTCGTCAACACTGCCAACGAGGAACTCGGCAATACTCCATTCCTCATCACTTAAATAGATTGTATTCAGTTGATTTAAGAGATATTGATTGAAAGATGTCCCAGCGGCATAAGGCACACTCTTTTCATCATCATCTGCACTGTAGTTGCTTGTCTTAGTACGATAATCAGGGATTTCATCATCACTTAGATAGTCATCAATATTAATATCATCAGTATTGATGCTCTCTCCCTCCACCTCACTATCATATTGGTCATCAAATTCATCTTCAATGCTGTCACTCTCCTCTTTACCACCTTCCAGGGCTGGGTTTTCTTCCAATTCTTGTTTTAATCGTTGTTCAAATGCCTGTGTAGGCAATTGAATCAACTTCATCAACTGAATCTGCTGAGGGGATAGCTTTTGGGATAATTTAAACTGTAAGTGTTGTTTAAGCATCTAGGTTAATTGTCTGCCTTATAAAGTTAACGATTTCAGATTAGAACTCCGCATTTTGGGGTGTTCTTGGGAAAGGAATTACATCGCGGATGTTTCCCATGCCCGTAGCGAATAGGACCAAGCGCTCAAAGCCCAATCCAAATCCACTGTGCACGGCAGTTCCGAATTTTCTAAGGTCCAAGTACCACCAAAGTTCCTCTTCATCTATTCCCAATTCGGCAATTTTGTCTTTTAAGACATCCAAACGTTCTTCACGTTGGGAGCCCCCAACAATTTCCCCAATTCCGGGGAAAAGAATGTCCATGGCACGAACCGTTTTACCGTCTTCATTCAAACGCATATAAAAGGCTTTTATTTTGGCCGGATAATCGAACAATATAACAGGACATTTAAAATGTTTCTCAACAAGGAATCGTTCATGTTCACTTTGCAGATCTACACCCCATTCATCTATCGGATATTGGAATTTCTTTTTTTTGTTGGGTTTGCTGTTTCTTAAGATACTGAAGGCTTCTGTATAAGTAACACGTTTAAAACTATTGTCACAAACGAACTTCAATTTCTCAATCAATGCCATTTCACTTCGTTCAGCCTGAGGTTTTGTTTTTTCCTCATCGAGTAAACGTTTTTCCAAGAATTGTAAGTCTTCATCACAATGCTCCAAAATATAACCTATGACATTCTTGATGAAATCCTCTGCCAAATCCATATTGGCATTCAAATCATAAAAAGCCATTTCTGGTTCTATCATCCAAAACTCTGCTAGATGTCTCGATGTATTCGAATTCTCAGCCCTAAATGTTGGCCCAAAAGTATATACCTTTCCGAGCCCCATGGCATAGGCTTCAGCCTCTAATTGACCAGATACGGTTAAATTGGTTTCTTTGCCAAAAAAGTCTTCTTTATAATTAACCTCACCATCTTCGGTCAATGGAGGATTTTTACTATCTAATGTAGTTACACGGAACATTTCCCCGGCACCTTCGGCATCAGATCCAGTTACGATAGGTGCGTGAAAGTAGTAGAAATCATTTTGTCTAAAATACTGGTGTATGGCAAATGACAATGCCGAACGAACGCGCATTACAGCAGCAAAAGTATTCGTTCTTATACGTAAGTGAGCCTTTTCGCGCAGGAATTCCAAAGAGTGTTTTTTTGGCTGAATAGGATAAACATCTGGATCTGCACCGCCGTGAACATAAATGTCCTTTACTTGAATTTCGACGGTTTGTCCCCTGCCTTGACTTTCAACCAAAGTTCCACTGATTTTTAGTGCAGCACCTGTATTGATTTGTTTTAAAACATCCTCATCAAAGTTCTCAAAGTCAACGACACACTGAATATTATTTATGGTTGACCCATCATTAAGGGCTATGAATCTATTGCTTCTAAAGGTTTTGACCCAGCCGTTCACTATAACTTCCTGTAGCTTGGGAGCCATGGAAAGAAGTTCTTTTACACTTGAAGATTTCATTTTAAATCAAATAAAAATTAAAAGGGCAAAGATAGCCTTTTGAGCAAAAAGAAGCGAGTTCTGAAATGTATAAAAACTTTAGAATAATGTTTTATTATTCCAGTCCTTAAATATTGTCTTCTTCTTTGGGCAGAATATCAATCTTGGGTTTACGTAAAACTTCTTTGTTCGCAATACTTCGCTCCAAGGATAGTAGTAGGGAGGGAAGTAAAATAAGGTTTGCCAACATAGCGAACATTAGAGTAGCTGATACCAAAGCGCCCAATGCCACTGTTCCTCCAAAATTTGAAATTACAAAAACCGAAAAACCAAAGAAAAGCACAATAGAGGTATAGAACATACTAACCCCGGTTTCCCTCAAGGCTGCATAGACCGATTTTTTGATTTGCCAGCGATTAGCAGTAAGTTCTTGTCTATACTTGGCAAGGAAATGTATCGTATCATCCACCGAGATACCGAAAGCAATACTAAAAACCAAAATTGTGGAAGGTTTTATAGGAACACCGAAAAAGCCCATGACCCCTGCCGTTACTACCAGTGGTAATAAGTTAGGAATCAGTGAAATGACAATCATTCTAAAAGACCTGAAAAGGAAGGCCATAAAAAGTGCAATTAGAAAGATGGCAAAGGCAAGTGACATTACAAGGTTTTTCACCAAATATTTGGTTCCTTTAAGAAATAGGAGTGCACTACCGGTCATATAAACGCTATATCTTTCAGTTGGAAATATCTTAGTTATATTTTCCAAAAGCCGGGCTTCTATATCTTCCATGCGGTCTGTTTTCACATCTTTCATGAAAGTGGTTATTCTTGCTATTTGACCTGTGCTATCAACAAAACTTTTTAAGAGATTGCCGTTGTCCGATGATTTCCGGGCCACATCCATAATAAAGTTATTCTCTTGGGTTGTTGGTAATTGGTAATATTTTGGAATTCCATTATAGAAAGCTTGTTTGGAATACTTTACCAAATTTACCATTGAGATGGGTTTGGATAATTCTGGAATCTCCTCAATAACAGTACCCAATTGGTCCATTCTCTTGAGGGTTGCCGGTTTCATGACACCCTTTGGTTTTTTGGTGTCAACGACAATCTCAACAGGCATTATTCCATCAAATTCTTTCTCAAAAAAACGAATATCCTTAAAGAATCCTGCTTTTTTGGGCATATCTTCAATAGGGCTTCCTGAAATTTCTATTTGATAAATTCCGATGATACTTATCACCAATAAGACAATGGAGATTATATACACCGAAATACGCTTTTCACGAACAATATGCTCCATTTTATTGACAAAACCATCAATCCATTTTTTATTGAGGTGTTTCAAATGCTTCGTTTTAGGTAGGGGCATGAAACTATATACAATAGGAATAATCAAAAGTGAAATAATGAATATGCCAATAATATTGATTGAAGCTACAATACCAAATTCTTTCAACAATTTGCTGTCAGTTATTATGAAAGTAGCAAAACCTGATGCAGTTGTCATATTGGTCATCAAGGTGGCGTTCCCGATTTTGGAAATAACGCGTTGTAGTGAAAGTGCTTGATTACCATGTTTTTTAACCTCCTGCTGGTATTTATTTATAAGGAAAATACAATTGGGAATTCCAATAACAATAATCAATGGCGGAATCAATGCTGTTAGTGCCGTTATTTCATATTGCAATAATCCCAAAACCCCAAAGGCCCACATAACCCCGATAATTACAACAAACATAGAAATCAAAGTAGCACGGAAACTCCTGAAAAAGAAAAAGAAAATCAAAGAAGTAACCCCAAGTGCCGCCAGAATGAATTTCCCAATTTCATCAATAATGTTTTGGGAATTCATGGTGCGTATATAGGGCATACCAGAAATACGCACATCAAGGCCTGTTTCATTCTCAAAGTTGTCTACAAGGCGCGTCAAATCCTCAAGGATAAAGTCTTTACGGACAGAAGTGTTCACGATATCCTTATCCAAGTACATGACTGTACGGATTGTTCGACTTTCTTTGTTATACAGAAGATTATCGTAAAATGGGAGATCATTGAAAAGATGGTTCGCTAAGGTGTCAACATCTTGTTGTGTAATAATTTCGGATTTAATGAGTGGCTCAAGTACAAATTCCTGTTTTTCCTTGTCCTTGATCAATTCTTGAAGGTTATCTGTGGATAGCACAAAATCAACTTCAGGGAATGCCCCAAGCTGTTTACTTAATTTATTCCATCTATTAAAATTCACTGGAGTATAAAGTGCAGCGTCGCTAATTGCAAAAACCACAGTATTGCCTTCTTCACCAAATTGATTTAAGAAATTTTGGTATTCAAGATTTATGGGGTGATTATCTGGCAATAAGTTGGCTTGGGAATTACTGAAGCGCATATTTTCCCATTGCATGGCTAAAAAGAAAGTAAAGGCAGCAATCAATAATAAGATCAGAATTCTATTTCTAAGAATTATTCGAGCGATTCTTGCCCAAAAGCCTTGTGTAAGTTTAGCAACCATCCAGGATTTTTACGAGCGCAAAGGTAAAGAATGATAGGTTGTCTTCCTAAATTGCTGCAATTAAATAAGTCCTGATGTTATATGTAATAAAAAAACGACCTATAGAGGTCGTTTTTGATTTATCTTTTTTAAGGAGGGTTTATTAGATTTTCATAATCTCAGCTTCCTTGGCGGCCAAGAAATCATCAATCTTTTTCGTGTATTTGTCAGTGATATCCTGGACATCCATTTCGGCGTTTTTCTTAAGGTCTTCTGATGCATCATCCAATTCACGAATTTCCTTATTGGCTTCCTGTCTTGCGTTGCGCACGCCAACTTTTGCGTGTTCTGCTTCAGCCTTGGCTTGTTTAGCCAATTGTATTCTGCGCTCTTCAGTCAATGGCGGCACATTGATAATGACAAAATCACCATTGTTCATGGGATTAAACCCAAGATTGGCATTCATTATCGCTTTTTCGATCTCTTGTAACATTGTCTTTTCCCAAGGCTGAACTGACAGCGTCCTTCCATCGGGAGTGTTGATATTGGCTACTTGGGACAATGGGGTTTTTGACCCATAATATTCGACCATTACAGAAGAGAGCATGGCCGGACTTGCTTTTCCAGCGCGTATTTTTATAAACTCTTTCTCAAGATGTAGTATAGCCGCATCCATACTTTCCTTGGTAGCGTCTAAAATGAATTTAATTTCTTCGTTCATAACCTAAGCTTTAAAAACAATCTAACATGAATTATACCAAACTACAGATTTACTCTTGTACCTACATTTTCTCCGTCAAGCACCTTTAACAAATTGCCTTTCTTATTCATATCGAAAACGATAATCGGCAGTTCATTTTCTTGACTCAAAGTAAATGCAGTGGTATCCATAACCTTTAATCCTTTCCTCAATACATCATTGAATGAAATGGACTCGAATTTAGTGGCATCCTTATTTTTTTCAGGATCAGAGGTGTAGATTCCATCGACACGTGTTCCTTTGAGGATTACATCGGCCTCTATTTCTATAGCTCGCAAAACCGCCGCAGAATCTGTGGTGAAATATGGATTTCCTGTTCCTCCCCCGAAAATAACAACCCTTCCTTTTTCTAAATGTCGCATGGCACGCCTACGTATAAAAGGTTCTGCAACCTCATTTATTTTTATGGCTGATTGTAAACGGGTTTCTACACCGGCAATCTCTAATGCGCTTTGGAGCGCCAAGCCGTTAATTACGGTAGCTAACATTCCCATATGATCTGCCTGAACGCGATCCATACCATTACTGGCCCCTGCAAGTCCCCTAAAAATATTTCCGCCACCGATTACAATTGCAACTTGCATGCCCTTGTTAACAACTTCTTTTATTTCCTCAGCATATTCAGCGAGTCTTTTTGCGTCGATGCCATATTGTTTTTCACCCATTAAGGCCTCACCACTAAGTTTTAAAAGAATTCTGTTGTATTGCATACTGTGTAATTGTTTCCAGCAAAAATACTCAAAAAATCCTTTGGAACTATTTTGGATAAGGGCATTAAATTGGATTATTAAAGAAGCAATTATAGAATGTTATTTTTACAAAAAGACAAAAAAACTTGTCATATAGTAAAAAATATATTACTTTAGATGAAACTCACAAAATGAAAACTAATTATTTGTTACCGCACAGATTTAAGAAAGTAGGTTGGCTGCTTTTTGTTCCTTCAGCGATATTAGGCTTGTTTAGGCTTGTTTATGCTTATTTATGATTGGACTCCCGATTTTTTAAATGTAAATGTGTTTGGAATTTTTATTGATGAAATTGTTGGCACTAAAAAATATTTTAGCATCGTGTCTAATAATATACTTAATGAGATATTAGGTGTGTTAGTGATTATAAGTGGACTTATGATAGCTTTCTCCAAAGAAAGGATGGAAGATGAACTTATATCCAAGATTCGTTTACAATCTTTGGTTTGGGCTACATATTGGAATTATGGCATTTTAATACTCGCCTTTCTATTTGTTTACGATTTATCTTTTTTCTGGGTCATGATCTTTAATATGTACACTGTACTTATTTTTTTCATTATCAAATTTAATTGGTCTTTGATGAATCTTAATAAGGCATTGATTTATGAAGAATAGCATAAAGGTACAACGCGCCATATATAATTTAACCCAAGCGCAATTAGCTGAAAAAGCTAAAGTCAGCAGGCAGACCATTAACGCTATGGAGCTTGGGAAATATGTGCCATCTACGGTTCTCTCATTACGGCTTTCTGAAATATTTGATATTCCGGTAAATGAATTGTTCAATTTGGAAGAATCTGATTGGGAATAAAAAAACCGTCATACTTTTGGTATGACGGTTTTTGAAAATAGTTGGCTACTAAATTTATCCTAATGCTACTCTTGCAAATCCGGTAACCGTTAAATCGGCATCAACAGATTTTACATATTGTGCAACACTTTGTTTACTGTCTTTAATAAAATCTTGGTTCACCAAAGTATTGTCTTTAAAGAAACGTTTTAGCTTGCCTTTTGCGATATTGTCTAACATAGCCTCTGGCTTGCCTTCTTGACGCAATTGGTCTTTTGCAATTTCAATTTCCTTGTCAATTACAGATTGATCTACACCTTCTTCGTTTAAAGCAACAGGATTCATTGCTGCGGCCTGCATCGCTACATCCTTTGCCACGATAGCTGCGCCTTCAACAGCGGCAGAAAGCCCAACCAAAGTTGCTATTTTATTTCCAGCGTGGATATAAGACCCAACGAAAGCAGCACTAAGCTTGTCGAAACCACCAATTTCAATTTTTTCTCCAATAACACCAGTTTGCTCGGTTAATTTGTCTTGAACGCTTAAACCATTGAAATCTGCAGCAAGAAATGCCTCTTTGCTGTCATAGCCAAGTGCAAATTTGGCCAAATCATTAGCCAAGTCAACAAAGCTGTCATTTTTTGCAACGAAATCAGTTTCGCAGTTCAATGAAATAATAACACCTGTAGTGTTTCCCTCATTTACTTTAGCGATGGCTACACCTTCAGAGGAATCTCTGTCAGCTCTTTTTGCAGCTACTTTTTGTCCTTTCTTACGCAGAACCTCGATTGCTTTTTCGAAATCCCCATCTGCTTCGACCAAGGCGTTTTTGCAGTCCATCATTCCTGCTCCTGTGGTCTTTCTTAATTTATTTACTTCTGCGGCGGTAATTTTAGCCATCTTATTTATTGTTTAATAATGTCATAAATATGACAATGTTACTACTTGATTTAAAATTTGCCTATTGAAATCTATTCAACACCACCTTTGGTATTGTCTTGCCATTCTTTAAGCTCGTCCCATTTGCCGTCTGCAGCCATTTTAGCTTGTTTAGGCCATGAAGTTGGGTCTAAGTGTGCCATTCTTGAACTAGCTTCTGTCAAGATTTCTTTGATTTTATCAGCTTTGGCTTTGGCTAATTTAGCATATGTCTCAACACCAGCATTAACTAGTGCTTCGGCAGCTTTAGGTCCTATACCTTCAATTTTGGTAAGGTCATCTCCTTTATCAGCACTTGCTTTTTTAGCCTTTTTAGGAGCAGCTTCTTTAGGTGCTTCTACTTTGACTTTTTCCACTTTTTCGACAACCTTCTCTTCTACAACTTCTGGTGCTGCAGCTTCTACTTTAGGTGCTATTACCTTTGTTGCTTTTGCCTTCGGAGCTTTTGCCTTCGGAGTTTCTTCTTTTGGAGTTTCTGCCTTTGGGGCTTCTTCAGTTCTAGCTTTAGGCGCATCTCCTTGCTTTTCAGCTTTACGTTCTGATAAACCTTCCGCAACGGCGTCAGTTACTTGGCCCATGATTATTTCAATTGATTTGGAAGCATCATCATTGGATGGTACTACATAATCAATGTCCCTTGGGTCACAATTGGTATCTACCATAGCGAAAATCGGGATGTTCAATTTTAGTGCTTCTTTAACAGCAATGTGCTCTCTCATAGTGTCAACTATGAAAAGTGCGCCTGGAAGACGTGTCATTTCAGAAATAGAACCTAAGTTCTTTTCTAATTTTGCACGTAAACGATCAACTTGCAAACGTTCTTTTTTAGATAGTGTAAGAAAGGTACCGTCCTTCTTCATTCTATCAATAGAAGCCATTTTCTTTACAGCTTTACGTATAGTTACGAAGTTGGTCAACATACCCCCAGGCCATCTTTCGGTAATGTATGGCATATTTACCTTTGCTACTTTTTCGGCAACGATGTCCTTTGCTTGTTTTTTTGTGGCAACGAAAAGTATTTTTCGGCCCGAGGCAGCAATTTTTTTAAGGGCCTCATTGGCCTCATCTAATTTTGCTACTGTTTTGTAAAGGTTGATAACGTGGATACCGTTGCGCTCCATGTAGATGTAGGGCGCCATGTTGGGATTCCATTTTCTTGTTAGGTGACCAAAATGTACACCTGCTTCCAATAATTCTTTTACTTCGACTTTCGCCATTTTAAATTTAGTTTACGTTCTTTTGAATTAGCAATGTTTGAGTGGTACCGCGCCAATGGCGTGGAGCCTCAAGCATTTAGATGCTAAACTAATATTACCCTGAACTCGTTTCAGGAATTTCCTGAATCGGGCTCCCAAATTTCTTTGGATTTGGGATTTTTTAATTGTCTCTGATGTGAACGAGACTTTCAATGAACTAGGTTTCCCCTGCCTCGACTAATCGGAGGTTTCAGGGTCTATTAAAAAATTTGATTTCAAATAAATATTCCAAAATTTTCGGTAGCTGCTGAAATACATTCAGCAAAATAATTAACGTTTAGAGAACTGGAATTTCTTACGGGCTTTCTTCTGTCCGAATTTCTTACGTTCAACCATTCTTGGATCTCTAGTCAATAAACCTTCTGGCTTAAGTGTTATTCTATTTTCCGCATCAATTTCGCATAATGCTCTTGCAAGTGCCAATCTGATAGCCTCGGCCTGTCCTGTGATACCTCCGCCGAAAACATTCACTTTAACGTCATAATTATCTTCAGTATTGGTTAAGGCAAATGCTTGCTTAACTTTATATTGAAGTGTTGCTGTAGGAAAGTATTTGATTAAATCCCTATCATTAACGGTAATGTTTCCTTTGCCTTCTGAAAGATAAACACGGGCTACAGCTGTTTTTCTTCTACCAATTTTGTGAATTACTTCCATTATTTAAGGTCGTTTAAATTTATTGCAGTTGGTTTTTGCGCTTCTTGATTATGGTCTGGCCCTACATAAACTTTTAGGTTTCTGAAAAGATCCGCACCTAATCTATTTTTAGGGAGCATGCCTTTAACTGCCTTTTCAACAATTTTACCTGGATTTTTGTCCAACAATTGTTTTACAGTGGTAATGCGCTGGCCACCTGGGTAACCTGTATAACGGCTGTACGTTTTGCTATCCCACTTATTTCCTGATAGGGTGATTTTTTCAGCATTGATGATAACAATGTTGTCTCCACAATCAACATGGGGAGTAAAATTAGGTTTATGTTTACCTCTAAGTAATTTAGCAACTTTAGAAGCTAAGCGTCCTAATGTCTCTCCTTCGGCATCAACCAATAACCACTGCTTGTTTACAGTAGCTCTATTGGCAGAAATAGTCTTGTAGCTTAATGTGTCCACACTAATATTTTTATTAATTAAATACTTCAATCCCGTTAAATGGGGTGCAAATGTACAATTATTATGCAAAAATACAAATGCTTATATCTGATTATTTTTTTAGCGTAAAAAACAGGGCAAGGTATCGTTTTATTTTTCTATTTCATTCTGCTGGTTTTGTTAAGAAAACCTTAAAAAATGAATAAACTGTAACTTTTCTTTGACTGGTTAGTCTTTAAATAAGACGTCAATCAAATAATAATCAAGGATGAGAGCCAGCCTTCTACTATTTTGCGCAATTTTCATTGTTCAAACGTCTTTGTACGCGCAAGATTCAGCCACTGTCGTTCCAAAAAGAATATATACTACCAAAGCCTTGTCTGGCGATAAACCGCCGGTCATAGACGGTAAAATGGATGAAACCTCTTGGGATAGGGTT
>Ga0209121_10003465_pt1 | contig 15285 bp, 16 predicted proteins | sample Cruoilmetagenom3_FD_187292 | JGI IMG/M metagenome (GOLD analysis project Ga0209121, IMG submission 187292) | Oil polluted marine microbial communities from Coal Oil Point, Santa Barbara, California, USA - Sample 3 (SPAdes) (version 2) | ecosystem: Environmental > Aquatic > Marine > Oil seeps ...
CCTACTCTTCGACAAAACGGGATAATTGCAAGTAGCCACATTTAGGCAAAAAGGGTTTTTCACAATGGGGAGAAAATGGGAAATAATCAGTTAAGGAGATGTAAATTTTTTAAAAAATTACAGAAAACTTTTGACAAAATGGATATATCTCATTATATTATGAATAATAAAAGGAGGTAAATTGATAAATTCTATTTCCTTTTACACAAAAGACTCTCAAGGGAGATTGTGGTTTTATCCCCTTTTCTATTCTGCAAAAAATGAGCAGGTCAAGTTTGATTCAATCAAATCCGAAAAATCTAAACAGGCATAAAACTTCTGTTTATACCTTTAACAACAAAGAAAATAGAGGAGATTATGTTTAAGTTTGTAAATGGAAGGATTGGGAAAGAATTTAGTAAATTAGCATTTATGTTACTTTTCATATGCTTTGTCCTTACCTTTTCATCAGCAGTTTACAGTTATGAGAGTGACAACAAGGGAGAATACGAAACTCAAATGTTCGAAAATAATAGTATCCCTATTACACAGGTTGCTTATGCGAACCAGAAAGAGATGGGGAGTTTTCTAATAAATTCGACTTCTACCGGATGCGCAAGAATGATGGATAATGCGATTAAGAGTAAAGTTAAGTATAATTTTCTTTTTGTAAATGAAGATTATATTCAGAAAGTAAATATAAGTAAATACATAGAGAATGTTAAGGATGGAGAGAATTTATCTTCAAATTCGGGTTGGCAGAAACCATTAATAATAACAGGAGAATTCGCTGGTTCATTTTTTTTAGGTCATGCCATAACGTATGCAACTTACTCATTTTTAGATGTCAATGACTACATAGAGAGATACTCTTACCCAGTTAGTTATCTTATAGGAGAACCTCTTGGTGCAACCTGTGGAACTTTAGTGGTGGGGAAGTTGTTTCACGAAAATGGGTCTACCAAAGGAGCTGTAATAGGTTCCGTAATTGGGACTGCAGTTGGTTTAGCTCTTGGTTATCATATTAGTTCGAAAGATAGAGGTGATTATGGGACCAACTTTGTTGTAGGGTGTGCAATTCTTCTATTGTCACCACCAGTAGGGTCAATATTAGGTTACAATATTAAATGATAATATAAAACTTTAAGGCTAAGCAGGGAGGCAAAAATGAAGAAAAGTAGTTCTTATTTTTATTCCCTTCTTTTGATCTTCTTCTTTATATTTTATTTTGCTAAAGTTTCCTTGATTAAAGCTGAATATACTTTCACTGTGGAAGTGACTTATCAAGGGGATATTTATAACGGTGACCCTGTTATTAATGGAAAAGTTACAGCAAGTGCGCTATATTATATATCTAATAATCCTAAATGGGAAGTTGTGGCAGGTAAAACAGATGATTTGGGAAAAGTTATTTTAACACTTTTTTTCCCAAAAGAACATTATGAACTATTAATATTACAAGTTGAAAGTGTTGATAAAGAATTTGCTGCATCTGAAATCTTTTATCCAACTTTACCTTCAGAGTACGAAATGAAAATATCTTTTCCATCTCTAAACATAAAACATTATTATATGGGTAAAGGAAATTCTGAGGCATTTTCTTTTGCTATTATTATTTTTCAGCCTGATCCCGCTTTCTCTCTAAACGATTGAACAAATGAAGACATTTAAGTTACATTCAACCTATAAACCTACAGGTGACCAGCCGAAGGCTATAAAAGAACTTGTGCGGGGAATCAAAAAGGGAAAAAAGTTTCAGACACTTCTTGGTGTTACCGGTTCTGGTAAGACCTTCACACTCGCAAATGTTATCGAGCAGATAAATAAACCTGCCCTTGTTATTTCTCACAACAAGACCCTTGCCGCTCAACTTTTTGGTGAGTTCAAAGCGTTCTTTCCTGAAAATGCAGTGGAATATTTTATAAGTTACTACGATTATTACCAACCTGAGGCTTATCTCCCCGAGAGAGATCTCTATATTGAAAAGGATGCTTCAATCAACGATTTAATAGAAGAACTGCGGTTGAGAGCAACAACCTCTCTTTTGAGTAGGAATGATTGTATAATTGTTGCGAGTGTTTCAGCTATATACGGATTGGGCTCACCAGAAGACCACAAGGCGATGCTCGTTATGTTTGAAAAAGGTGAAAATATAGAAAGAAGGGAAATGCTGAGCAAACTTGTTGATATACAGTATTCAAGGAATGATGTGGATTTTTCAAGGGGTGCATTCAGGGTGAGAGGGGATACAGTGGAGATTTATCTTGCTTATGAAAAGAAAGGGGTAAGGCTTAAATTATGGGACGATGAAATAGAGAAAATAGAAATCTTCGACCCTGTTTCAGGAAATACCTGGGAATCCCTTGAAAAAATTGCAATCTATCCGGCAAAGCATTTTATTACTCCTTATTCAAGAATTGCAGATGCCGTAAAATCTATAAAGGAAGAACTTAAGGGAAGATTAAAAGAATTGAGGAGTCAGAGTAAGGAACTTGAGGCTCATAGGCTTGAGACCCGCACAAGATATGACATTGAGATGTTACAGGAAGTGGGTTATTGCCCTGGTGTGGAGAATTATTCTAGACACCTGAGTGGAAGAAAACCTGGTGAAAGACCCTCCTGCCTTATAGATTTTTTCCCTCGTGATTTTCTGACTATTATCGATGAATCTCATGTCACTTTTCCACAGATAAGGGGGATGTATAACGGTGACAGGTCGAGAAAAGAGACCCTTGTGAAATATGGTTTCAGATTGCCATCCGCTCTCGATAACCGACCGTTAAGGTTTGATGAATTTGAGGAGTTAGTAAACTATGTTATATGCTCATCTGCAACACCATCAGAATATGAAATAGAGAGGTCAAAATCGGTTGTCGAACAGATTATCAGACCTACAGGACTTGTTGACCCTGAGGTTGAAGTGAAACCCACAAAGGGACAGATAGATAACCTTATCGAGGAAATAAGAAAGAGGGTTGAGAAAAATGAGAGGGTGCTCGTTACAACCTTGACGAAAAGGATGGCGGAGGACCTTGCAGACTATCTCAGTGATATGGGGATAAGGGTTAGATATATGCATTCGGAAATTGATTCAATTGAAAGGGTTGAAATACTCAGGGGATTAAGATTGAAACAATTCGATGTGCTTGTTGGTATCAATCTGTTAAGGGAAGGACTTGACCTGCCAGAGGTTTCACTCGTTGCCATTCTCGATGCGGATAAAGAAGGGTTCCTGAGGTCTGAAACCTCTTTGATTCAGGTTTCGGGAAGGGCGGCAAGAAATATTCGAGGTAAGGTTATTATGTTTGCTGATAGAGAAACACAAGGGATTAAAAATGCGGTTAAGGAGACTAATCGAAGAAGGGAGATTCAGAAAACCTATAACAGAAAACATAATATCTCACCAAGGTCAATTGTAAAGAGTGTTGATGAAGTTATGAGAACGACTGCTGTTGCAGATACAAGGGAAAAGAAATATAAGGAGGAGGAAGAAGAAAAGTTCACTTCAAAGATAGATATCATAGAAAGGATTGCACAACTTGAATACAAGATGAAGAAGACTGCGGAAAACCTTGAGTTTGAAGATGCAGCCTTTTTCAGGGATAAGATAAAACTACTTGAGAAAAAACTCAGACAGAAAAGAGAATAATTTGTCTTAATCGCAGCATAGGAGATTACTGTTACTTAGAGCGTGAATGGCTGCCTTTTCACCTTCATCTATAGCTTCTTTACCTTTGCGTAATTCGAACGGTTTGATAGAATCGACCTCAGGTTCTATTAGAATATCTGGTTTTGAGGATTTTAGTTGAAGACAGAGTATTTGATGTTCGGTAATTGCAACAGTCTGAAGCATAACAGTGAATATGCTCGGAGTCTCACGGATAGTCTTTAGCTTATCCGTGAAAGTAAGGAAAGGATTATCTATGAAATTTTTTACAGGTTTTAGAAATTGAGAAATGCGTCTATTGACGATATTGGAACTAACAGGAAGAGTAGGGAGTTTTCTTTCTGGGTTTTTTATTCCTAGTTTATATACCTTCTTCTTTTTATAGACCTCCTTTTTTGGTGAAGGGAGCACATTAACAGCGATGATAAAATCTGCTCCCATATCCCTGACACAATTCACAGGTAGGGGATTAACGAGTCCACCATCTACGAGGAATCCCCCACTATACTTGCAAGGGGTAAATATACCAGGAAGAGAGATACTGGCTCTTACCGCTTCAACTGCCGAACCCTTTGTAATTATCACCTCTCTGCCGCTCATAACATCAGTGGAAACAGTAGCAAAGGGAATCTTTAATTCTTCAATATTTGGATTACCGATAATAGATTTTACAAACTCTGTTATTCTTCCACCTTCAACAAGACCAGAGTGAGGAAAAGTTGGTGTAAAGAGGGTTCTAATCTCTTTTTTGTTTAGATTGATAATGATCTTTTCTATTTTCCTGGCGCTAATACCCGAAGCATAAAACACACCTATAAGTGCGCCGGCACTGGTTCCTGCAATAAAATCTACTGGGATTTTTTCTTCATCGAGTACTTTCAGAACTCCAATGTGGGCAAACCCCTTTGCAGCACCTGAACCAAGGGCAAGCCCTATCCTTTTATCCATTTGTCCACTTCTCTGGTAGGTTTCTCATATGATTTGATAAAGTAATAAGTCTTTTTACATATTCAATAGTATCTTCAGTGCAACCTATTTCTTTTTGAATGATAACATCAGGAATGTTACTCTCAAGTCCCAGCAGGATTAAATCAAGCTTTTCATAGGATAATCCAATAGCAACTTCATCAGTAATACCTGGTAGAAGGTCGGGTGTAGCATCCTTTTCTATAATGGCTTCAGGGACCTCAAGATATTCTGAAAGTTTCCTTACTTGTGTTTTATAAAGATCTGCGATTGGCATAATATCTGCTGCACCATCTCCATATTTAACAAAGAATCCGACAAGGTCTTCTGTCTTGTTTGATGTCCCTATTATAAGATAATTCATTTTTTCTCCGTAATAGTATAGATTCACCATCCTTGCCCTGTGTTTTATCCTGTAATACGAGTGCACTTCTCTTATCCATTGATACTTCCCACCGAGAAGTCCTCCGAGAAATGGGTTTTTTTTATTAGGAATTAACCTGTAAGCTTTTTTTATAATCTTCCCGAGGGATTCTCTCTTATCTGAATAGAATCTTCCTGGCAATGTCTCATAAATGCCGAAGGATTCAAGTGTCTTTGTAATGTCTATAATCCTTGTTTTAATACCAAATCTATGTGCAACAAGTTCTGCATCCCTTACTGTGTTCTTGTCTGAATCCCTTTCAGGCATAATAAGTCCAAGTATTCTATTCTTTTTAATTGAACGAGATAAAAGTCCTGCAATACAGGCAGAATCTATTCCACCTGAAATACCAAATATAGCACCCGATCTTTCAAAGAAATTTATCCTGTCTTTTATAAAATTTATAACACCAATAGTAATCTCTTCCTGGTCTATTTTGATTTTTTCTTTTAGTCCGCCTATATTTTCTACAAGTCTCTCCATCCGATTCGTTTCCTTTTCTATCTCAATATCCAAAGAGCATAATGTCAATGATTTTCTTTATCTTGTTTTATCTATAATTGTCAAGTGAACAATATAGACGATTAATATCGATTCCATAAATTTTATTTGTAAATTTCATTGTTCGAATGGTATTGAAATTGTTAGTCTGAAAGAGAGGTTAGAATCCTTCCCTTCATATCTTCCGGACACAGCTGTATTTACTATATAATTTGAATAGCTATAGCCGAGCCCACCTGTGTAGATTGTTTTTTCTTCATCCAATAGATCCGTTCCATAAGCCCCAAGTCGCATTGAGAACGCCCAATGTTTAATGGATTGTTTTTTTTCTCGTCTAAATCTTTTTTCCGCTCCAATATGATAAATGTAAGGAGTATCATCCCACCTTTTTTCGACATCTGAGGCTAAAATGAAACTATTAAAAGGCATAAAAGCTATACCTCCTCGCAGATTTGCATTTATTCGGTCTCTGCTGTAATCGTGCCAGTATAAATTTGCGAGAACATTCTGTGCCGAAAACCCAAGAGAGAACCATCTTTTTGAATATAAGAAACCGATATCTATACTGTATCCATTACCTGTATCCAGGTTTACTTTTGGTTCTTCCCAGATGTCATTTCTTTTGCTCTTTTCTGCAACCCCTATCCTGCTATTTATGTATTTGATACTCATTCCTAAAATGCAAGGCATTCCCTGGATTTCCTGTTCGCTGGCAGATATAAGTGTAGTCATAGATAGACCGAATTCATTGATGCTGTATTCAATATCTGTCCATCTCTCAATCGTATCTCCGTCAGTAAGGCTCTGTTCATATATATTATGCTCGCTTATACTTGACAGGGGACGCCAACTCAGAGCTCCCTGTTTTTCTGCAAACGCAACAGATGAAAGCCTCTTGCCACTCAGTCCTGTCGCCGTTCCCATGAGATCTGCAATTTCTACATCTTCAACACCTATATGCTTTGTATCATTGAAATCGAACACTGTTATTGATTGAGGAAGTAGCCCTAAACCAGCGGGATTCCAGAAAAAACAACTGGCATCACCACCAACAGCAATAAATGCCCCACCCATTGCAGAAGCTCTGGCGCCCGGTTCTAATCCACAATAGGCATTTTTAAGAAGAGGTGCTTTTTCTGCACCAGCAAAATCCCTTGAAAAAAATGTCAAACATAGAATTAAAAAAATAAGATGGTTGTTTCCATTAGCTTGTTTCAACTCTTATTATTCACCTTACTTTCTATATATTTAACAGCATCTGCTACTGTCTTGAGTTTTTGGGCATCTGCATCTGGAATCTGGATATCAAACTCTGCTTCAAGTGCCTGAAGCAGTGCAACATAATCAAGGCTGTCCGCTCCCAGCTCGTTTATTAAAGAGGTTTCTGCTAAAAGACTGGACTCTTTTACATCCAATACTTCTACAACAGCGTTTTTAACTCTTTCAAATATTGACATAGTTTTCCTCCAAGAATATATTCGGGTTTAAGAGTATCTTTATCTCATCCATTATCTGATTAGTCACAGTATTTAATATTTTTTTATTATAGGGTTTATCATAATATTCATTAAAATATAGAGGGTTTCCAAATTTGATGATTACCTTATGTGGTCGTGGGAACCTTTGCCCTTTTGACATAACATCGAAAGTTCCATCAATTGCTACAGGAACAACGGGAACCTTTGACTGCAAAGCAATAAATGCTGTCCCCAATTTTGGCTCCTGTAATGTTCCATCTTTGCTTACAGTTCCTTCGGGATACATATCAATTACATCACCATCTTTTAGACAACCAACAGCAATTCGGATCGATGCCCTATCCAATTTTCCCCTTTTTACAGGGAAAGCATTCAGCTTTCTAAGGATATATTCTGCAAAGCGGTTTCTGAACAGTTCTTCTTTTCCCATTGTATGAAGTTGTCTTCTGATTGCAGAGCCCAGGATGAACGAGTCTAAGTCGCTTGGATGGTTTGGTGCAAGAATTACACCACCTTTTTTAGGAATATTCTTCATATCTATGGTTTGTAGTCTGATGTAGACTGCTGCTACAATCTTTAGAACTATATGTACAATTGAATATAACATCTATTACCTTCTTACTTGTTGTAATATTTTTATATATTATTTGGTAATACCTGTTTTACTACTCGCTCTCAGTGTAGTAAGTTGCTCCTTTAAATTATCTATCTCTGTATTGAGTTTTTTAAATTCTCCCCTTGTGGGTATATTCATACGGATAATAGTTCTCTTTATGAAAGACTCCGTTATCCTCCTGCTCTCTCCCACTCTGGCAAGGATACCTTTAAGTAAATTATCCTTCTCCTTTTTCGACAGCCTCTTCTTTTTAACAAATCTTCCGATAATATCCTTTGTTTTTTCCTCTGTAAGGGAGATTAATTCCAAAGAGCCCAGCACAGGTTTTTCCAGAAATTCAAGAATTGAATCTGAACCCCTTTTCATAAGTTCATGAAGCAACCCCGATGTAGAAGAAGGATTTTGGATTCGCCTCTGCTGCTCCAGAATTGTTTGAGCTAAAACCGTTGTTGTAATATCATTACCCGTTCTGTTATCGATTACCTGCAATTCCTCTCCTGCAAGTATCATATCTGCAACCGTAGAAAGGTTAATAAACCTTGATTCTTTTACATCATACATCTTTCTGGTGGCATACTTTTTTATAATTCTCATATCACCTCCTGTTTTTCCGCACGGTACTGTGAAAAAAGTAACCACAGATTAGCACAGATTTTCACAAGATATTTTAGTTTCTTTTGTTTATTTAGTTTATTTGGTTTGTATGGTTTTGTATTCTTCATTTTACAATAAAATTTTTCTTTCTGTGTTCACCCCGTTAGATACTCCTGTCCCGTTAGATGCTTGCTATCTAATGGGGTTAATCTTGTGTAATCTTGTGGTTCCATTTGCTTTTCATATTCTTTCATACTATTTTTTACTATTTTCCGCACTGCAGAATAAATATAATAAAAAAAAGTGAATTTGTCAAGAAAAAAATTTTCTGCAGGTAAATTCTTAAAAATAGAAGAATCTTTTTTGAAGAAATTTTCAGAAAATACTTGACGGATGGTAACAATTGTGTTAAAAAAAATAAATTTTATGGTAAAGTATGTAAATGGGTAGAGCAGGAGGAAATATGGGATTTTATACATTCAAACAAGGTATCCATCCAGTATATCACAAAGATTTGAGTAGTAAAGAGCCTATAAAAAGATGTCCTTTGTCTAAAAAGGTAGTTATACCGCTATCACAACATACAGGTGCACCCTGTAAACCCCTTGTTGAAAAGAAGGATAAGGTAGAGAGAGGGCAGAAAATAGCTGACTCGGATGGATTTATCAGTGCTCCTGTGCATAGTTCGATAACGGGAATAGTAAAATCAATAGAGAAACAACCACACCCTGTTCTGGGTAGTTTTGAGGCAGTTGTTATAGAAAGGGATGAGAGTAGTGAAAAGAAGGAGTGGAAAAAGGGTGAACTCGACCTAAATGGGATTACCCCAGATGTGATTAGAAAAAGGGTAAGGGAGGCTGGTATCGTTGGTCTTGGTGGTGCTGCATTTCCCACAAGCGTAAAGCTTTCTCCACCAGAGGGGAAATCTATTGATACCGTTATATTGAACGGTTGCGAATGCGAGCCTTACCTTACTGCAGACCACAGGGTTATGCTCGAGCATCCAGATGACTGTATCCTTGGGTTGAAAATAATTATGAAGACCGTTGGTGCCAGGAAGGGTATTGTGGGGATGGAAGTAAATAAAATGGATGCGTATAAGCTTTTTATCGAGAAAACAAAGAATGATGAAAATATAGAAGTAAAACTCATGGAAGTTAAGTATCCAGAAGGTGCAGAAAAGATGCTTATAAAAGCGCTCCTTTCAAGGGAAATTCCTGCTGGCGGACTCCCTTTGGATGTGGGGGTTGTTGTTCATAATGTAGGTACAGCAGTTGCTATCGTTGCAACATTAAGGGATAATAAACCCCTTATCGAAAGGGTAGTAACTGTTACAGGTGGAGGAATTAATAAACCAGGAAATTTTATTGTTCCAATAGGTACTCCTTTCTGTGATGTTATAGAGGCGGCAGGTGGAATGAAGGATAATGCAGTAAAGGTAATTATGGGTGGACCTCTTATGGGAATAGCACAACCCAATTTGGATGTACCTGTTGTAAAAGGGACATCAGGTATTCTCGTCCTTACCAGTGAAGAGACAGATATTGAGGAAGAGACAAATTGTATAAGGTGTGCACGGTGTGTTGACCATTGCCCTATGAACCTTTTACCTACGGAGTTCGTTAAATTGGTAAAAGGTGAGGTTTGGGAGGGATTGACTCGTTATCATATCATGGACTGTATAGAATGCGGTAGTTGTGCATTTACTTGTCCTTCCAAGATTCCCATTGTTCAGTATATAAAACTTGGCAAACTTATGTTAAGAAACATAGAGAGTAAGAAAGGATAATATGATGAAGGAAAGATTGATTATTTCAGTATCTCCCCATCAGAAAGAAAAAGTTAATTCAACCAAGGTAATGAGAGGTGTTACATGTGCACTGATTCCAGCGGTTATTGCAAGTATATACTATTTTAGGCTGAGGGCATTTCTTCTTATCCTTGTATGTATTGCTGGTACAGTTTTGACAGAGGCAATATTTCAGAAATTGAGAAGGAAATCTGTAACAGTATACGATGGGAGTGCAGTCCTGACAGGACTTTTACTGGCACTTATTCTACCTCCTACCCTGCCGCTCTGGGCAGGTTTTCTTGGTGCTGTAATGGCAATTGTTCTTGGTAAACAGCTCTTCGGCGGTCTCGGTCACAATATCTTTAACCCTGCTCTGATTGGTAGGGCTTTTCTTATGGCTTCATTTCCTGTTATGCTTACCACATGGATTAAACCGGGTTTTTTTGATGCTGTAAGCACTGCTACACCCCTTGCAATGATGAAATTTAGCCACAATATTACTCCCACTATAGAGCTTTTCCTTGGCAATACAGCTGGTTCTCTCGGCGAAACCTGTGCTGTTGCACTTATTATAGGTGGGCTATTCTTAATTATAAAGAAATATATGGATTGGAGAATACCACTTACTTATTTGGGGACGGTTTTTATCTTAAGTGGTATCCTCTATTTAATAAACCCAGCACATTTTGCAACACCCTGGTTTCATCTCTTTTCAGGTGGTCTAATGTTGGGAGCACTCTTTATGGCTACAGACCCTGTTACTTCGCCGGTTACAAAGAAGGGTAGATATATCTTCGGGGTAGGTTGTGGTCTTATTGTAATATTAATCAGGAATTGGGGAGGGTTACCTGAAGGTGTGATGTATTCCATACTCCTTATGAATGCATTCACTCCTTTAATAAATCGTTATACCGTTCCCGTTCAATTCGGAGGGGGGAAAAAATGAATATATCTGCAAGAATGATTATCGTTCTTACCGTTGTCTGTCTTTTTTCTGGTTTGTCTCTTGTTTTTGTAAATCAATGTTCCAAACCCCAGATTGAGAAAAATGCAGTGGATACAACGCAGAAAGCAGTCTATAAGGTTCTTCCAAACGTCAAGAATATTGAAAAGGTAGTTAGTGGTGAAACCGTAATTTTTAAGGGATTCGACAAAGATGGAGAACATATTGGTTACGCATTTGTTGCAGAAGGGAATGGATACCAGGGTAATATAAAGATAATGGTTGGTATATCTCCAGAACTCGAGAAACTCATAGGTATAGAGATTCTTGAGTCCGTTGAAACACCGGGACTTGGAGCGAAAATAACAGAGGATGAATTCAAGTGCCAATTCAAAGGTGTTTCTGTTTCACCGGAGATAGCATATGTAAAGGGTAAAGAGCCGGAGAAACCAAATGAAATAGAGACCATAACAGGTGCTACTATTTCATCGAAATCTGTGGTAAAAATCCTTAATGTTTCTATAGAAAAGGTAAAGGAGATTCTCAAAGGGAAAGAAAATAGGGGAGAGGCTAAAGATGAGTAATGTGAGATTGTATATGGAATTCTTTAAGGGTTTCTGGAAGGAAAACCCTGTTTTCCGACAATTACTTGGAATGTGTCCCACGCTTGCTGTTACTACAAGTGTTATAAATGGTATATCAATGGGGCTGGCAATGACCTTTGTGCTTGTTTCTACCAGTATCGTTGTTTCAATTATAAGAAAGATTGTGCCAAATCAGGTCCGAATAGCAACCTTCACAATAATCATAGCAACCTTTGTTACCATTGCAGACCTTTTCTTAAAGGCAAAATTTCCGCCCATTAGTAAAGAACTCGGACCGTATGTCCCCTTAATTGTAGTAAACTGTATCATTCTGGGAAGGCAGGAGGCTTTTGCAAAAAAAAATCCACTCCATAAGTCGTTTCTCGATGCCCTCGGTATGGGGTTCGGATTTACACTTGCTCTTGTTATTCTTGGAGCCATCAGGGAATTTCTTGGTTCGGGTTCTATCCTGAATTTTCAGATACTCGGGGGTTGGTTTGAGCCCTGGGTGATAATGATTCTACCTGCAGGTGCTTTTATAACACTTGGTTTTCTTATTGCGTTAATGAATGTAATTGACCAGAGATTAAGAAGTGCCGTTTAAGGAGGAAATATGAATATAATTCTTATTTTTATTGCAGCTACACTCGTTAACAATTTTGTTTTAACATACTTTCTCGGCATCTGTCCTTTTCTTGGTGTATCATCTAAGATTGAATCCGCTGTTGGTATGGGTTTTGCGGCAACTTTTGTAATGACTCTTGCAGCAACATTTACCTGGCTCGTTTACCACTATATACTTTTAAGATTTAATGTTCCCTATCTCGAGTATGTTTCCTTTATACTTATAATTGCATCGCTTGTTCAGGTTGTGGAGATGTTTATCAAAAAATTCAGTCCTGAACTCTACAGGGCACTTGGTATCTACCTTCCTCTGATTACGACCAATTGTGCCATTCTTGGTTTAACACTTTTTATGGTTTTAAGGGAATATAACTTCCTTGAAAGTATAGTCTTTGGATTTGGTGCAGGTGTTGGTTTTACACTTGTCCTGCTTATTATGGCTGGTATAAGGGAAGAACTCGAGTTTGCGGATGTGCCAGAAGTGTTCAAAGGTGCTCCAATAACGCTTATTATAGCAGGGCTACTTGCACTTGCATTTATGGGTTTTTCTGGACTAATCGGTTCAGCATAAACATAATTGCAAAATGCAAAATTATCGATTAAAAATTAGCAATGCAGAACAAGGAGTCATTGCGAGAATACCAAACTTATTTTCTGTTGAAGCAATCTTGTTGTTACTGGAGTAGCAGAGCTCGCTCTGCGCCTGTTTTGTAGGAGCAACTTCCTATTTGTGATGGTGAGGTGGGGTAGGAGAAAACAGAAGGCAGTTAACAGTTGAAGGGGTTGAAAGATGAATAGTATATTGATATCAATAATAGCAATGGGAGGATTAGGACTCTTCTTTTCGATAATTGTTGCGATAACAAATAAAAAACTCTATGTAAAGGAAGACCCAAGAATAGATAAGCTACTTGAGGTATTACCCGGTGCAAATTGTGGTGCCTGTGGTAATGCAAGTTGTCATGACTTTGCTCAGAAGGTTATCAAGGGAGAAGCAGAACCAAATGGGTGTCCTGTTGGAGGTAGTGAGGTAGCAGAAAGTATTGCAGAGGTTCTTGGAATAGAAAGTAAGGAAATGGTTACCAAGGTTGCCATTGTTCACTGTGGTGCAACAGAGAATATCAGACAGAAGAGAGGCAGATATATTGGCGGAAGAACCTGTAAGGTTGCAGATATTATTGGTGGTGAAATCACCTGTTCATATGGATGCCTCGGTTACGGCGATTGTGTCGACGCCTGTCTTTTTGATGCGATTGAGATGGTTGATGGACTTCCTGTTGTAGACCTCTTGCAATGCACAGGTTGTGGTCAATGTGTGCAAGCCTGTCCAAGAGATATTATCTCACTTGAATTATTTGATAAGAAAAAATTTTCATCCACTGTTTCAATAGCCTGTAGTAATCCAGATAAGGGAGCTGTTGTGAGAAAGTATTGTAAGGTTGGGTGTATTGGATGCAGTCTCTGTGAGAGAAATGCTGAAGACGGCTCTTTCTATATGGATGGAATGCTTGCAAGGATTGATTACAACAAGGTTTACGATTGTGAGAAATTGGATGTTGTTATAGAAAAATGTCCAGCAAAGACTATAAAGAAGTTGACAAAAGAAACGAAGGTGCTGGTGTAACCGCACATCTTCAGGTACGTAATCTGAATTGGAATAGCGGGAAATTGTTTCCGAAATACAAAAAACTTTTTGGAGTGCAAAGTCGTATTTCACAGTAAACCCTATTAGATACTCTTCTATATCTATTGGGGAAGTGGGGCTTTCTAACGGGGTAAATATTTAGTTAACTGCATTACATTTCTACCTATGCCAAGGCAATACGGCAGATTTAACTTTTTGATTGACATTTCCTCTATTTTATTGTATTTTGATTATATGAATAAAGACTTAATAAAAATATCAAGGATTCGAATCAGGAACAGACTTACGGTATATTTAGGAGTTGCTTGGGCATAAGAGCTCTAAAACTACAGAAATTTATACTCATGTCAGCCAGCGGGATATAGGGCGGATTAAACCCTTTGGACTTTGGAAAGAAATGACAATAACAAAAAGTTGCAATTTGAGGTTTCACATAGAGTCGTGCATAAACGAAGTAGTTCGGTTATTTTAAGTTATATGAAATGGCGGTGTCTGTTTTAGAGAGAGGATAAATATGGCAGGAAACAAAAAAGAGGATAAATATCCCGAAAATTATCCAAAAGACTGGAAGAACTTACTTATCTAGGGAGATAACAAACTAGTGATGAGTTCATTAATCAAGCAGGGTTGGGTGGGAAAGATTAATCTCATTTATATTGACCCGCCATTTTTTACAGGTGCAGATTTTACAATTAGAACAAAACTTGGAGATGAAAGAATAGAAAAAGAGCTATCCATAATAGAGGAGCGAGCTTATAAAGACACCTGGAGTGGCGGCATTGCCTCTTATTTCAAATATATGTATGAACGGTTGGTTTTGATGGGAGAACTTCTTACAGAAAACGGCTCTATTTATGTTCATCTTGACTGGCATTGCGGACATTATGTTAAGGTGATGATGGATGAGATTTTTGGATACGAGAATTGTAGAAACGAAATTGTATGGTGCTATACTGGTCCAGCAAGAAAAGTTAAAGATTTTGCTGATAAGCATGACATAATACTTAGATATATTAAAGGGGACAAACCTGTCTTTAACATTGATAAGATTAGAATTCCATATAGCGAGAGCTTTTTGAGCAGACGTAAATATGCAGAAGGAACAGGCGGAATTTATGCCGGGAAATTTGATAGAGAAGAAGACGAGTTAAAAGAATATCGAAAAGGTAAAATCCCTGAAGACTGGTGGGATGACATCCCCGCTGGTGGGCAGATTTCAAGAGATGAATTGTTGGGATTTGATACTCAAAAACCCGAAGCCCTGTTGAAGCGCATTATCCTTGCCTCCTCCAACCCCGGCGATATTGTTGCTGATTTTTTCTGTGGCTCAGGCACAACATTAGCAGTAGCAGAGAAACTGGGTAGGCGGTGGCTCGGCTCTGATTTATCCAAGTTTGCTATTCAGGTTACAAGAAAGAGACTTCTGGACATTCATAATTCAACCCCGTTAGAGATTGATGATGACAAATAGT
>Ga0209121_10003466_pt1 | contig 15282 bp, 14 predicted proteins | sample Cruoilmetagenom3_FD_187292 | JGI IMG/M metagenome (GOLD analysis project Ga0209121, IMG submission 187292) | Oil polluted marine microbial communities from Coal Oil Point, Santa Barbara, California, USA - Sample 3 (SPAdes) (version 2) | ecosystem: Environmental > Aquatic > Marine > Oil seeps ...
GACGTTCCTCCCGAGTAAAGCAGCAGCTATGCTGGTGGGTTTGCATAGAAGACACATGCTTTGACAAGATACAGAACGGTCTATCATGAGGCATCAGCTACTCAAGCAGAGGAGGCAGTATGAGCTTATTCGGACAGAATTCAATGGGCTCGCCTATCCAGAAACACCGAATCTCCATAGCCAACAACGTACAGTGGGTCGAGGGCAACCTGGAGACGCTGGGCGGTCCTCACAACTACATCAACCAGGAAGACCAAGCCGTCTTCACGATCAATGATGCCCACGTCGCCCCGTGGTCCTTCACAGGTCTGCCAAACAACCGACCGCCGAAAATCATCATGATCAAGGACAACGTACAGATGCTGATTTTCCAAGAGGAGACATCCCAGGAGACGTTCCGAGAGGCGATCCACACCGAAACCTTGATATTCAGTCTCCCCCTGGCTGTAGTCCGCGGCAATGTCCCATTCCTGAGTGAGGCCAAGCTCCACAATTTCCTGGACTCCTGGAAGGGGCGGTTTTTGCCGGTGACAGATGCGCGCATCCACTACCTGGCGAGCAGTACCGTGTCCATGCCTGCACAAGCAGACCTGCTCTATGTCAACCGATCTCTGATACAGAGCTACCTGCAAGCCTAGCTGGAGTTATGCAGACACCTGACGGGCGTGAGTGCCCCTACTACTACCTCAACGCGCATCGCACCACCAGAGAGCGCGAACTATGCCATCTGCTGGAGGGTACAGCCGACGCAGCGCAATGGACTTCGCAGCTGTGCGCGTCCTGTGTGGCGCCGGATATCAGAGTGGCCAACCGGTGCGAGCATATGGTGCTGCACGCGCGCATCGGCAGACGTCCCGGGCGCTTCTGGGAGCGCAGACGCATGCTGATCAATGCCACCTGCTTGCGCAGCGGTGGCGTGGTGCAGGATCCTATGGTAGGTTGCGGGCAATGCCATACCCCCCTCACCTTCGTCGTCTATGAAGGGTCCGGCAAAGAGGAGACCCAATGAACAACCCAATCACAGTCGGTGTCATCGGCGGCTCCGGTCTCTACCGGATGCGCGGCCTGGAATCCGTGCGCGAGATTGAGATCACGACACCATTCGGCCCTCCCAGCGATGCCATCATCACCGGAGAAATCAACGGCGTCGCCGTGGCCTTCCTGCCGCGTCACGGACGTGGTCACATCTATATGCCGACCGAGATCCCCTATCGGGCGAACATCTATGCCCTGAAGAGCCTCGGAGTTCAGGACATCATCAGCATCTCGGCATGCGGCTCTCTCCGCGAGCAGCTACGACCCGGCGACGTCGTTATCCCCGACCAGGTCTTTGACTTCACCAAGCTGCGCAAGAGCAGCTTCTTCGGTGAAGGTCAAGTGGCACATGTCTCCGTGGCGGATCCTTATTGCCCAGAACTCTCAGCACGCGTGGCGGCAGCCGCGGCAGCCGCCGCGGAGGCTTCGAGCGGACGCGTGCACCGCGGGGGCACCTTCATCACCATAGAGGGGCCAAGATTCAGCACCAGAGCGGAGAGCCGCGTCTTCCGCGCATGGGGCATGGACATCATCGGCATGACCGCGTGTCCGGAAGTCTTCCTCGCCCGAGAAGCCGGTATCTGCTACGCGACCATGGCCCATGTCACCGACTTCGACGTCTGGCACAAGTCAGAAGGGGCCGTGACCGTGGATATGGTGATCCGCCGGCTCAATGCGAACCTGGAGTTGGCACAGGAAGCCCTGCGCCGCCTCATTCCCCAACTCCCGCGATCTGACCGCCTGTGCGGATGTGCCGGCAGCCTGGCAACGGCGTTGATTACTGATCCGGCCCGCATCCCCGCGCAGACCAAGGAACGTCTGGCCCTGCTCACAGAGTCAGACACTGTCGATGCGTAGGCTAACCGGGCCCGTGGGATCCGCCGGTCCGGTGTGCCTCAGATGCAGGCTGCATCGTTCACCCGGAAAATGTCACATCAGAGCCTGAGCCTATGAGCACACAGCCAGTTCGCCCATTCGTACTCCGGCGAGAGCTATCCAGGAAAAGCGTAAGCATCCTGCTTGCCGTCCTTGCAGAGCTCTTTATGCTCTGTGGCGTTGTTACGCTATACCTCACGCCGTACCCTGTCAGCCTCACCGTCTGGCACTTGGCGGCCATCCTCGGGGGCTGGAACCTGGCATGGTTGGGCAGCGCGTGGCTCCTTCACAGGCGCCTGGCTGACTTCGATACACTGATCCTCCTGCTGGTTGCACTGCTGACAGGCTGGGGCCTGATTATGCAGACGCGCCTCGCACCGGCTATGATCTACAGACAGGTGCTCTGGCTGTTGATCGGCTGCAGCGTTATGTGCGCGGCCGCGCTGGCCCCAGGACTCACACGCGTTCTGCGCCGGTACCGCTATACACTGCTGACCAGTGGGATTCTACTCCTGGGAGCGACGCTCATTTTCGGCGTCAACCCGTCCGGCTATGGGCAGAAGCTTTGGCTCGGGGCTTCGGGCTTCTACGTGCAGCCCTCTGAACCCCTAAAGCTGCTGGTGGTCATCTATCTGGCAGCCTACCTCGCCGAAAAGCGTGATCTTCCGGCGATGCGGGCGGCAGGACGATCCATATGGTGGATCATTCTGGGGCCGATGCTGGTGATGGTTGGCCTGGCCCTGCTGCTTTTGGGCTGGCAGCAGGACCTGGGTGCTGCGCTGCTCTTCTACTTTACATTTGTCACGATGATCAGCCTGGCCTGGGGCAAATGGCGATATAGCCTGTTGAGTGTCGTCCTCTTCATCCCTGTGGGGATGGCCGGCTATACGCTCTCCAACAGAGTCGCGCTGCGGGTCAGCATCTGGCTGGATACCTGGGCTCCGGAACAGGCCGATCGGGCTTTCCAGATCCTCCAATCGCTCTTCGCCTTTAGCGCAGGAGGACTGATGGGCCAGGGGCTGGGGCAGGGATCTCCGGGTCTCATCCCCGCCGTCCATACGGACTTCGTCTTCGCAGCCCTGGTTGAGGAGTTCGGCCTTGCCGGAGGACTGGCACTGCTCCTACTCATCGCGGCCTTGATCTATCGCGGTATCCGGCTCGCCCAGAAGTCGACCTCCGATTTCGAGTCCCTGCTGGCCGGCGGCATCGTCGCGCTCATCGCCATACAGACGTGGGTCATCACTGGCGGCAACGCCAAATTGATCCCCATCACCGGTGTGACATTGCCTTTCCTGAGCTATGGCGGCTCATCACTGGTGACTATGCTCGCTGCCACCGGATTGCTGATAAATCTCTCCACACCGCACCCTCTGCCCTTGGCCCTGTCATTGGCACCAACACAGAACCAACCGCTCCGGCGGACAGCAGCCGGTCTTGGACAGGGACTGCTGCTGCTCCTAAGCTCCATCGCCGTCACGACCGGCATCTGGGCGGTGGCTCGCGCCGACGGTCTCCGTGTGTATCCCACCAATCCCAGGTACGTTCTCTCTGAAGCACGCATCCGGCGGGGCCGCATCCTCGACCGCAACCAGGTTGTCCTAGCAGACATCATTATCGATGAGAACGGCTATGTTACCCGCACCTATCCTGTACCAGAGGCTGCTGCAGCTGTCGGCTACGCGACCATCGAATACGGCACGGCTGGTATCGAGGCGGCCTGCGACGCCCGCTTGCGCGGCGATGACGACCGCACAGCGTGGGACAATCTGACAGACGAACTCCTACACATCGACCCAGTGGGGCGTGACGTGCGACTCACCCTCGATGCGGAGCTGCAGACCGCTGCCCAGCAGAGCCTGCTGGGCAGGATCGGGGCAGCAGTTCTTGTCGATGCTCACACCGGGGAGATCCTGGCTCTGGCCTCGTCCCCAATCTACGGCTCGACTGCCGTGGTCGAGCAATGGTCGACGCTGCGTGATGCAGCAGACTCGCCCTTCCTAAACCGGGCTACCCAGGCACTTGCGCAGCCGGGCACCAGCCTGCAACCCTTCATCTTGGCATCCGCTCTGCAGGCCGGGCTTGCGCAAACACCATCGGAACCGATCACGGAGTCGGTCTCGTTCAATGGACTGTCTGTGACCTGCAGGAGGATTCCCCAGACCAGCACCTGGCAGGAGACGCTCTCCGCCGGCTGTCCAGGTCCCCTTGTGACCGCCGCACTTCAACTCGGCACCGTCGGGTTCACGGAGGGCCTGAAGCTATGGGGGCTGCTGGAAGCTCCTAGTCTAGCGCTCCCGACTGTGGCGTCTGATCTGACGCTACCATCGCTGGATACCGTGGCTGAGGCACTCGGACAGGGAGAACTTCTGGTAACACCGTTGCAGATGGTACAGGCGATCGCTGTTCTGGGTAATGAAGGCTTGCGCCCCACCCTCAGGATCCTGGCTCAACCCACAGATGGGTGCACAGAGCCGCCAACAGAGACCGACGTACGCGTGGTGAGTGCCGAGATCGCAGAAACCGTCCGCCAAAGCCTAGGCCGCTACAGCGGCGCTGTCGGGCACCGAGGGACGTCGGTGGCCGGCGAGGAACGACAGCAGTCGTGGTTTGTGGGACTCAATTCAGAAACGCTCCCCCGCTATGCTGTCGCCGTCATCATCGACCGCCCGACAGCTCCCCAAGCAGCGGCCAACATCGGCACTGAGCTTCTGCAGCGTGTCGTCAACCCGTAAACGCACCCCTTAATGGTTAATTTCTAACTCTGCGCGTGTTTTTGGTTTGACAAACCAACCAAATCTAATATTATAGTTATAGGACATGCCACCATGATGACCGCGCCCAGGCGGAGCCTTCGAGGAGCCCAAGATGAACGACACGATCTTACTGATTGAGGACGACGAAGCGTTGGCTCAGTTGGTCCAACTTCTATTGGAGCGCGCCGGTTACACGGTGCAGGTGGCCAACAACGGCGAGTCCGGGCTGCGCGTTGCTCGCCAAAGCCCCCCCAACCTTGTGCTTCTTGATATTCTAATGCCCGACATGGATGGATGGCACGTGTATGAGGCCCTCCGCCGCATCACTGATGCCCCAGTGTTGTTCCTTACGGCGTTAGGAGATGAACATAACATTACCTATGGCTTGGGACTCGGCGCCGATGACTACATCGTGAAGCCGTTCGGCTACAAAGAGCTTGTCACGCGCGTGAAAGCCGCCCTCTCCCGAGCACGTCGCGCCCGTGGTGAACAGACTGTCTTTGAGGCCGGCAACCTCCAGGTAAACCTCGATACCCACGACGTGAAGATTGACAACCGCGAGGTCGCCCTGACGCCGACAGAGTTCCAACTGCTCTCGGCACTGGTTCAGGATGCAGGACGAACCGTGAGCCACGACACCCTGCTGCGCCGGGTCTGGGGGCCGGAATACTCCAATCGGCGCGACTACCTCAAGCTGTACATATGGTATCTGCGGCAGAAGATCGAGGAAGATCCCCGGGCTCCGGCCTACATTATCAGCGAACGAGGGCAGGGATACCGCTTGGTTGTCGAGTCACCGGAGGCCAAGGCATAGGTCGTGCACCCGTCCGGGCTCCTCCAGCGCCAAGGTGGCTGGCAGTTCGATCTGCGATCTGCCATTATCGGCGCGCTGGTGGCCTGGATTCTAGCCGGCATCGTCTACAGCCAACGGGCAGCCATCCGGCAGCTGGCGCTGGACGTCTGGGCACCCATTGCAGCTTGGCGCCGTCGCGTTCAGGCTAGCCAGGAAGAGAAATATGTGAGGGCCCTGAAAGGGGGCCTCAAACCTTTGCTGCTCTTCGCCCCCATAGATCCCAGTCTCATATTCCAGCCTCCGTCATACCGTGCCCTGGCTCCGCTCCCCACGTCGATAGCCGAAGTTGCGCAGTCTCCAAGGACGATCATCGTTCCGCACTCTGCACTCCTGCACGGATACCGCAAGCTCATCATCACCGGGACACAGGGGATCGGGCGCACAACTAGCCTGATTATGAGTGCCTGGCAGGTCACGCAGCCCCTTGAAGACAACGATCAGCAGGCCATTGCCCGAATCCCAGTGTGGATCGATCTGTCAGATCTGGCCAAGATCGAACAGAATCCCAAGGCGACCACACTCGAAAACCTGGTGGAGATGGCCACGGTCTTCTTGCCTGGCATTGCGGACAAATGGTTACTTCGCCATCTCAAGGGTGAGCCCACACTGCTCCTGCTGGACAATTGGGAGAGTCTCGATGTCGATCAACGCGATCAGGTAGCCGGGTGGATTTCCGAAGCGGACACACTCCTGCCGGATGCCGTCTGGATCGTTGCCGGCTCTCCCTACGGCTACGGTGCGCTGGTGGAGAGGGGATTTGTAGCCGCGGAGCTGCACCCCACGACTGACAAAACCGGTTTGCCCAATCTCTATCTCGCCTGGAGCGCACTCCAGGGAATGCCCATTTTCGACGGTCCGGACGAGGAGATCCTGGGCTCTCTGGCACAGGCGATCGATGAGGGTGCAGCCCTGTGGGAAACCCACATACGTATCGTGCTCCACCTTACCACGGGTGCACTTCCCGCACGCCAGGCGGAGGTCCTCGCGCAGTTGCTGGACGCGAAGCTGACAGCAGTAGATCTGGGGAGAGGCTCTGAAACCATTGCCGATCAGGCCGCGCAGATTGCGACCGGTTGCCTCGTCGCATTGACGGCCCCGCAACGCCTTGAGGGTCGCACACTGTCCAACCAAGACATCCGCGAGTCAATTCAGGCCGGCCTTCCCCCCAAGGAAGAACGATCGCGCCGGCTTGAGGGTGCAGTCCGCAAACTACTGGCCGACTCGGGCATCCTCCGCCAGGCCGGCAAGGCCTGGGTGCCCGACCACAGCCTGTGGGCCGACTACCTCGCCGCTGTACACCTCGCTGAGACAGAGTCCGGCGGAGAGATCGTCCGGGCCCACCTGGACGATCCCGAATGGTCGATTCTGTCAGAGTTCTATGCTGGGCTCACCGATGCCGGCGACATTGCCGCAACGCTGGTGACGGCGTCGCAGATTGAAGGGGACAGAACGGCCCTGCTCCGAGCAGCACGATGGGCCGGCGTGGCAGACCCGGAACAAGCGTGGCGCAAGACACTTCTCAAGGCGCTGGCGCAGGCCTTTATGCAGCTGAACCTGGACACGGATACCCGGCTCAGCATCGGACGCGCACTGACGCGGGTAGCGGGGCCGGGCGCACGCGCCTTCTTTCTCAAGATGCTGCAACGTAGCGCCGTCGAGATCCGCTGCGCAGCGCTCCGCGGATTGGGGTGGACAGCCTCATCGCGCGACATGCCGCTTATGGGCGCCGCTCTTCGAGATTCCGATCCGCAGATTCAGGAAAGCGGCGTTCGCGCACTAGCGGATCTGGGCACGCCGGGCGCCATAACCTTCCTGAGCAACAATCTTCCCCAGGTCAACGAGACGCTGATGCTGGTGATTGCTGAGGCCTTGGCTCGGCTCCCGGAGGGCCGGCAGGCCCTGGAGGAGCACAGCCTGCACCCGGATCTGATGGTTCGCCGTGCGGCGGCCCTCGGTCTGGGCCTGATCAACGAAGCGTGGGCGGAAGAACGGCTCCTTGAGATTGCGCGGGAGGATCTGGAGTGGCTGGTGCGCTCGGCAGCCGAGACCTCCCTACAGGCCCAGGAGGAGCAGGCAGAGCACGAGACCCGGGTGAGCCCGCCGCCAAGGGTCGATCAGATGGATTGGCTGATCGCGTGGGCAGCACGCCAGAGCCAAGGACTGGGCGTGGGCGAGGCTGCAGTTGAGACACTTCTCCAGGCGGCTCAACAGGGAAACGTTGACGCCAAGATCCTGAGCGCGCTGACCCTGGCGCACATCGGGCGGAAATCCGATCTACTCGCCATTGAGGCACTGGTCAGAGACCTCAATCCCGGCGTGCAAGAGGCGGCCATCTGGGCTGCAGAGCGAATCAACCGGAGGTACAGGTTCGATCAGCCCACCATCTAGCAGCCGGCTTTTCAAAAAACACAACAGCGCGATAACCAATCATCGCGCTGTTGTCTATCAAGGCAGAACGTGGCTTCAGGCGGCCAATTCGGGCTCCCAGACCACCGAATACCCATCGCCCAGCAGCAACTCCCGTGCCAGTGCCAGGTAGGCCCTCGCGCCCTGCGACCGAGGTGCATAGAGAACGCCGGGCTCGCCATAGCTGGGCGCCTCGCTCAGCCGCACGCTCCGAGGTATTACGGTCGAGAAGACCCGCTTGGGGAAATACCTGCGCACCTCACCCACAACCTGGTTCGACAGTGTCGTGCGGCGATCGAACATCGTCATCACCACGCCCCGCAGGGACAAGCCCCTGTTCAGGCCACGCTGCACTAGCGAAATCGTATGCGTAAGCTGCGTCAGCCCCTCAAGCGCCAGGTACTCACACTGCACCGGAACCACGACGCCGTGGGCGGCCACCAGGGCATTGACCGTCAGCACCCCCAGACTGGGCGGGGAATCGATCAGAATGTAGTCATAGCCGTCAATCAGCGAGAGCACACCATAGAGATGAGCGGCTCTCCGCCGCGCAGGCTCAGCATTCAGTTCAACTGTGACCCCGGCCAACCCAGCTGTGCTGGGCAAGACATCCAATCCCGGCCACCGCGTCGTGCATACAGCGTCAAGCGGAGAGACCTGTCCCAAAAGAACGTCATATATCGAACGATCCAAAGACCGCGAATCGAAACCAAGACTGGTGGTCGCATTACATTGTGGATCAATATCCACTACCAGCGTTCGGTGGCCCCAGTCAGCCATCACGCTGGCCAGGTTGACAACCGTCGTCGTCTTGCCAACCCCACCCTTTTGATTCGTAAACGCGTAACGAAGCGTCATCTCGTCCTCAGTGATCGCAGCCTTGGAGACCTCGGCAACCATCAATGTCCTCAACGTTGGGCACACCGTTGAGACCGACCCGGGTGACCGATCGGGACGCCACACACGCCGCAAATCGAGCGGCCCCCACTGGTGGCACCTCGTGCACCAGAGCATCAAAGAAGATGGCAGCGAAGATGTCGCCGGCTCCTGTGGGATCGACTTCATCAACCGTCAAAGCCGGAAATGGCACTGACTCACCACTGATGAAGAGCACCCCACCATCTGGGCCCATCGTGACCGCCAGCAACGGGACCATCGCTGCATAGCTGCGCGCGATGTCCCAATCTCCCAGAATATCGTGGATGCTGAAAACGACGGCTGATGCATGGCTGAGCAAGCTATCCGCGCCGCACCACGGCTGGTGCAGGATTTCACCATCACCATTCGTCGATCGCATCCACCCTTGCGGCGTGATCCCCACGAAAGTCGACTCAGGGAAGGACGTCACGAGGGCCGGATCACACTCTCCCATAATAGGACCCACATGCACAATCGCAGGTGATGACCACGCCTTAGGGATGGAGCGCGGCGTCAACGGCTCCGCAACGCTGTATACAACCTGACGGCGACTTCCATTGACATACTGATTCCTGAACGTCGTAGTATGTTCTGCCGTACTACACGAAACCATTGCCCGTCCATGAAATGCCGATAGATCAAAACCACGGCCGGCGCTCGTCACTATACCCACCGACCGCCGCAGCGCTGCCATGGTGAGTGCTGCATACGATGCTGTCCCTCCAACAACGTGGGAAGCATCGGGCAAGATGTCGCGTGTGACGTGACCTATGACAAGATAGTCGACAGAATCAATCACCCACTATGACCTGTTTCGCCCGGATGCCTTGTTCGGGACAATCGTTATCGCCCGATCACGTCCCTTGCCGGTGCTTTCGGTCGAGACCCGATCATCCTCTTTCAACAGTATATGCACGATGCGGCGCTCGTGGGCCGGCATCGCACGTAGTTGAATGGCCTGACCTTGCTCCACAGCCTGGTCAGCTTTCTTCTTTGCCAGGGACTCCAGGCTCCGGCGGCGGCGACGGCGATAACCATCCGCATCAACGACGACATTGTAGTTGCCATCGGCTTGCTGGTAGATCAACGCACGGAAAAGGTACTGAAGCGAATGCAGATTGCGAGCCCGAGGGCCGACAAGAGAGTCAGCATCGCGTCCGGTAAAGGAAACCCACAGCGTGGGGCGGTCTTCGTCAACCCATTCTATCAACACTTCCAGGTTCAGTCCGGGCAGGAGATGCTCAGTAATGTCACGGGCCACTGCCTCTATCGCAGCTCGATCGAGACCCCCTTCATCTCCAGCCGGCCGTGCTGCCCGTCTCACCGCGGCAACAGGCGCTGCAGCTTCTGTAACCGGCGCTCTCACGGCCACCGTCGGTGCCGCCACAGCCGGCTCGGGCGCAGATTCTTCAACAGGTTCGGGGACCGCAGCAGGCGCAGCAGCCTCGCGCGGCGGGCGCTTGGTCAATCGAACACGGGCTTCGCGGGCCCCAATGCTGAGGAATCCCCGATTGCCCTCATCCAGAATCTCAATGTCTACTTCATCGCGCATAGCGGTCAGTCGAGTCAGGCCGAGAATGATCGCCTCTTCCACTGAAAGCGCTGCGACTACGACAGAATCATCCGATGCCATCAGCTCATCCTCCTAATAAACGCCTGGCAGGTCGCCCCACCAGACCACAACCATCGAGAGATCATCCTCTCACTGGCGCCGCCAAGGTCTCCATAGCCTCCAGCCGCATCAGAGATGCGGACGACATAACTACACCACGGCACGACAACAGAGCCGATCAGCCCCTGATTGCCTTGGCGCGCGTGGCTTTCCGGTCAGATTTCCGCGCCTTGTCATTGCCGGGGCCAGTAGATGCATTCCCAGTCGCATACTCGCGTCGGAAGAGAACATACTGCAACAGGCCAACGAGGTTCGAGATCAAGAAGTATACTGCCAGGCCAGAGGCGTAGGTAGCCGCAAAAAAACCGGTCATCAGAGGCATCATGATCTGCATCTGCTTGTTCATCGCGCCACTCTGAGAGTCGGCGTCCGCAACCTGCGGTGTCAACAGCTTCTGGTAATACCAGGCCGAGATCACCACCAGAACGGGTAACACGTAGTAAGGATCCGGCAATGCGAGATCCAGCCACAGGAACTGGCTCTTCAGCGGAATCAGCGAACTCATACCCGGGATCCACCGATAGATATCACTCGGCAGCGCCAGCAATTGGAGGGGAGTAGCAGCCAGGACACGGTTAATCGCCTGGTAAAGGCCGATCATCAGCGGCAGCTGAATCAATAGCGGCAGACAGCCCGCCGCCGGATTGATGCCGGCTTCGCGATAGAGCTTCATCTGCTCTTGGGACAGTTTCTCTTTATCGTCTTTGTATTTTTTCTGGAGCTCCTCCGTTTTGGGACGGAGTGCCTGCTGCGCTTTGGCGCTTTTCTGCTGTTTCAGCTGAAGAGGTGTTAGGACGACTCTCAACAGCAACGTCACCAGTGCTACGGCAACGATTGTCTCTTGACCCAGGTATCTGTAGATCAAAAGCATCAGGTTAATGATGGGTCTAATCACCGCGGTGTCAAACACAGAACACTCTCCTTTGGCCCTACTCAGCCGGTGGCGCTGTCCACAACAGATCGCCGCTGACCAAGCTGAAGGACTGAACACGTGCCGGCACCATAATCGGCAACGAGTAAAGACGCTCACCATCGGTCACAAGATCACCAGGCAGTCTTCCGGGGCTCTCCTGCACCGTACCCCAGCTCGTGCGCACGTTTCCGGTGGCTGTGTCGATAGCGTGCAAGCCGCCTCGCTCAAAGCCGGCCACATAAAGCAAAGCACCATCAGGGCTGAGCGCCGGGCGTCCGTGTACCACATCTCCCACGGAGGCAGGCGCATCCCACACCATCATATGATCGGAGATGTTGAGTGCGTACACATTGCCGCTGACGTCGGCGAAGTAGAGAACACCATCACCCTCGATGGGTGTAGCCCAGAGCCAGTCATTGGCCTCGAACGTCCACACAACTTCCTGCGCTTCAAGATCAATCTGGTAAAGCTTCGAGCCGAAGTCACCAATCCAGATGTCACCCCCGGCAAGTACGGGCGTCGCCGAGATGGATCCCTCAGCTTCGAAACGCCACAGTTCTGCCCCGGAGTTCAGATCGAGCACGTACAGGAAGTGATCAAGGGAGGCCACATAGACCCTGTCATCAATGACCAGCGGCTTCGCCCAGACGCGATCCTCGGTGGCATACTCCCAGAGCTTCGCGCCATCTTCAAGGTTCAGAGCGTAGACCTTGCCGTCACCATTGCCGATGATAAAAAGATCGCCTGCGACCGTGCCGGTGCCCACGTACTGACCAGCCGCGCCATCAAAGCGCCACAGCTCATCCGGACGCTCAGCAGGAGACGCGCCCAAAGCAAGTCCGTAGACCGTTTTGTCCTTGAAGCCGGCTACCAGTAGAAGCCCGTTATCAGCGACATCGGGGGCCAGCAGCGGAACAGAGTAAAAGGGCCCGGCCCCGCTGTCCTCTTCAGAAGGAAAGCCCCAGAGAACCTTGCCGGTCTCCGAATTCAAGGCCTGGACGTGCTCCAGATTGGCCACATACAACGTGCCATTAGACTCGAGCAGGCCCGGCCAACTCTGGTGCCGCCCACCACCACCGGCACAGCCGGATACTAACACCAATACCAACAAGACTACGGACAGCCTCCACGAGGGAAAGCCCGTACTCCTATGGGCACGAATCTTGGGGCGGTGAATCAAATTCCGCCAAATCGACATACGTCCTCCTACAACAAGATACCGGAGACCCTCAGGGATCTCCAGTGGAAAGCATCAGATCAAGGAACAGGGTCATAACCGCCGGGATTGAACGGGTTGCAGCGAATGATACGTTTGAGTCCCATCCACCCACCCTTGAAGAAGCCATAGCGATCTACAGCCTCATATGTGTACTCCGAGCAGGTAGGCGTGAAACGACAGGACGGTGGTAGCGCAGGTGAGATGAAACGTCTGTAGACACGCAACAAGAATAGCGTCAGCTGCTTCATCCTACGCTCCCTGCTGGGATGAGGGGTCATCTGAGACGAGCAGGCCCGCACGGTCGAGTGTGGATCGGAGCGCGGACTCGACTTGAGGTTGCACAACATTTGGAAGTGCGGAACGTGCAACTAGCACAATATCCCATCCTACAACAGTTTTCCGATAGAGATGACGGGCTGATTCACGCAGCAGCCGCCGCGCACGATTCCGGATCACGGCATTGCCAACCTTACGACTGGCGGTGATCCCGACACGTGTTGTCCCCAACGTATTGGGTATACCCCAGAGTGTAAACAGGGGATGCACCCACGATCGCCCATCGGACCAAACCCTCCTGAAGTCCTCTGGATGGCGCAGGCGCATCTCCTTGATCCAAAGATCATGCTCTGGAACCTCGCACTCTGACAAAGTACTCAAAATCACTCATACAGGCGTTGAAACGCGCCTACTTGCTGCGACGCGGCCGCTGCCCGGATTCCTTCCAGTTGATGCGCTTGGCACCACCGAGCTCAACCGCTACCAAGTTGCGACGACCCTTCCGGCGGCGCCGCTTCAGAACGTGGCGCCCCGTCTTTGTCTGCATCCGTGCACGGAACCCGTGTGTGCGCATTCGCTTGCGCTTCTTAGGCTGATAAGTTCGCTTCGGCATTCTATCTCTCCTTTACCCGATTCACAGTTCAAACACACTGTGCACGTCCACAAGAGCCCTAAACACGAAAATCGCGCGGTCACCCGCGACGGTTGCACAGTGGATTATTGTCTCGTTGCGCTCTGAAAACGCACGACCATTATACCGTAAGCGTCCTTTTAGTCAATGGAAACGCCACTCACACGTGAGGCTATGCCCACTCTACCGGAATGGCCCCCCAATGAATGTCCGTGCGCATTCGCTTGCCGACGCGGATGAGATCACCGAGCTGCTCGCGGCGCTCCAGATATGCGACCAGTTCGCGCGCCTTGCCGGCCTTATCCTCCGCGTTCAGGACCTCGAAATCCACCTCAAGATCATAACACAGGGCACGCAGCTCTTCCAGGTTGAAACGCTCGACCAGAACCCGCCGCAAGCGGGCCGGCTCACGTTGTTCGGCAGCCAGGTCAACACCCTCCAACAGCGAACGCACGTCAACCCACCTGCGAAGGCCGGCAGGCACGAATCCCTTCACACCCATGGCTTCCAGATCAACCAGATGGTGGTAGTCAACCACGATCTCTGGATCGTCCGGAAGCGGCACCTTTTCCTCAACACGGATACCCGGAACCGAGCTATGGATCATGTCAAAATGGAAGCGGATGATACTGAGCAGCGCCCGTCGCGTGTGCTCTGGTCCTTTGACCCAGACGTAGACGCGCCTGTCCTCCCTATCGGCCCGAATCAGTGCGATATTGCCTTCATCCGTCACCATCACACCGTTCCGCCAGTACATATCCTGATAGAGATAGGGATGCATACGTACGATGAAGCGCGAGACAACACTGCTCGGCAGGACGTTGTAGTGATACTGGAACGCCAGGGCACCCTGCCAGTCGCCGGTAGGCGGCGCTTCTTTGCTGAGCAGATCAGGCACCAAGAACAAGCGGTCTCCGCTGTCCTGGAACGGAAAGCACAGCTCAAACTTCTGCATAATGTCCAGGACGAACTGATGCTTGTGTCGGGGGTAGACCCGCGGCTCCAGCATATGGTCCAGGGAGGCCCGCGCAAGGCGCCCCCGCCTCTTGCGCAAGTCACTGTCGCAGAGAATGCGATAAACACCTTGCGTCACCCACTGAGGATTAAGGATGTTGGTATCCTCAAGTCGCGGGTCATCCTGGTAGTTCATCACAATTCCAAGATCATGCAGGAACCCAATCAACGTTCGCTGGCTGCGCTCGTCGGTGATGCCACGCTCCTGGCACATCTCCAGGTAGCGTTCATACGGGATATAATCCTTATCCAGCACCTCAAGATCGCGCTTGACCTCGAACCACGAGGTCAACAGAGCATCCCTGACGTGCGGCATCCGTGTGACCTCGCGCATAATCCGGGCCCTAAGCTTGTCGATCCCCTGACCGGAAGCACACGATGTCTCCATAACTGCGTGGATCTGTGGATACTTGACCCTGAGACCGCGCTCATCGAGATCCAGTCGCTGCTCGTCGCTCTTATTGCCTATGATCACGATCGGCGAATCGCCGCCAAAGCTCTGGATGATCTTGAGCCAGTACTCCAGGCGGTTCTCATTCTCGGTGAGCCGGCAGTCCAACACCAGGAGATAGAGCGTCCGTTTGGTCAGGAAGAACTGGTGCGTGGCATGCATGATCTCCTGACCGCCGAAATCCCAGATATTGAGCTGCATAGCGGTATCGTTGACCTGGACTTTCCACGGTTGGATCGCAATACCCTCCGTCTGAGGCTCCATC
>Ga0209121_10003467_pt1 | contig 15280 bp, 12 predicted proteins | sample Cruoilmetagenom3_FD_187292 | JGI IMG/M metagenome (GOLD analysis project Ga0209121, IMG submission 187292) | Oil polluted marine microbial communities from Coal Oil Point, Santa Barbara, California, USA - Sample 3 (SPAdes) (version 2) | ecosystem: Environmental > Aquatic > Marine > Oil seeps ...
TATTTGTGTTCTTTTTGGTTATTGGAAATTGGCTTTGTTTTTTCAAATTCCTTTTCGCAGTACTCTGAACACCGAACGCTGAACGACAAAATTGGCTTTTTTTTCAACCTGTTTTTTCGACCCCCGGCAGTGCCGGGGGCTAAGATTGGGTTTGTTTTTCATCGTTCAAAACCACCCGAGATGTAAAAATGCCCATAAACCTTTGCTGTTATTGAATTTGTGCTATTTTGCCTATTTTAACATTGGCTTTGTTTTTTCAAATTAGTATTTTGTACAAGGTTCCAGAGTTCGTCATTAGGAGGCCGAAGGCCGTGGCAATCTTCTGCATTATCAACAGAAAAAGCAATCGTTCGGTTTGAGATTGCTTCGCTGCGCTCGCAATGACACACTCTTCATTCTTTGTTCTCCATTCAATTCCAACCTCCATGTTAACTATATATTATACCACACAAAATGTTAAATATAAAGTGAATTCCGAAAAAGTCTCCGTGACTTGCTACTGAGACCTGATTGCAAGATGCTTGTTCGCATCTTGAATTTCTCAGGTCGTAATAAAAAAAGCCGGGTCGAATAGGCCCGGCTTTGTGCGTAAAGTGATCGTTTTGAAGGAGTATGTTCGGTTGTTTATAATTTTAGCTCATCCTGCGACGGGGGCTGCCATTTCAGGATGATATTACCCATATCGGTAGCCAATTTTATATTTGCCCGGCCGGAGCTGATGGTGCCTTCTGCGGTTCTTTTGAACATGTCAAGCTTTTTGACTTCCAGTGGCAGTTCGCTCTCGATGGAGCCCATTTTGGTTTGAGCTTTGAGCTTTGCGGAGAGATTCTTGGGAGCAATGAATTCGATTTTACCCATTTTAGTGAACAGCTCGATGTTTCCTGTTGTATTAATAGCTTTGATAGAGCCTAAATCCGTAAAGGCCTTGACGTTCCCTTTAAGATTGTATATCTCAATGTTTCCCATGTCGGTTTTCACATCCGGCCGGATTCCCGGCGGTACTGTTATGTGAAGATCTACACTTAGATTACTCCACTTCTCGCCGTCGGACTTAACCGGCTTTAGATAGTATCTTTCATCCGATGAGTGAAGATTCATTGAGACCTGCTCAACCATTGCGCGGGCTTTGGCCTGGTTTTTGTCCTTTCCGCGGATGACGGCCCTGACGTCACAGGTATCGTTTTTACTCGGCTTGAGGATAATATTGCCAAGGTTGTTTCTGACGACGAAGGGATTGCCGGGCCGCACCTTTGAGACGAAATGCATCTCTTTAGTCGCAATAAATTTGCCGTCCTTGTCTTTCTTGATTTCGATATTTGGTGTCGATTCGCTTTTGGTGCCTTGTACGTTTGGCAGGACCGGAGCCGGGACGGCGATTTTTCTTGGGCAAACCAAATAATAGTACGGCGTCTTCTTGTAGGTATATGGCGTGCCGGCCAGGACTATCTCCAATGCCGTATCGAGTGGCACATCTTTTAGTTCGCAAGTGAGAAGGCCTGCGACACTCTCATCGGGAATGATATTTATACCTGCTTGTTTTGCAATAGAGGGCAACACCTCCAGGACAAGGTCGTTTTCGATGAATACTGATGTAATGAGTACCTCTCCAGACCGGTCCTTAAGTGGCTTGACTCTGTTCTTAGCTTGCGGCCGAACCGGTGCAACAACCATCGGAGGTGCCGGTGAAGCGGGTGCTGCTACGCTCGGCGTTACAATTTCCGCGGGCATAGGGGGCATAGGGGGCATTGGGGTTAACAGGTGAGGTTCGGGGGCCGATGCGTGATCATGGTCGCCTGATTTGGCCTGCTCGTGCGCCTTGGCGTATTCTTTGCTCCAAAGTTCCATTTCTTTCTGCCATTGCTTGAATTCGTTGCTGTTTACCCATTTGTGCAAACGGCTGTCGGAAAGATTCTTGTAATATTCCCGGACTTCAGGGCTGTTCATGTGGGCTTGATATTGTTTAGCCCAGTCTGCCATATCCTTAGCCCTTTGCTCCAGATGCTTCGCATGGGCTTCGGCTTTTGTAACTTCGGACAAAGACTTTGCTTTTGCCGCTTGGTCTTTGGCTTTTTCAGCTTTTTTGGATGCCTTTTCCGCCTTGTCTTTATTCTCTTTGGCTTTCATTGCAGCGTCTTTGGCCATTAATGTGGCCTGTGCTGCCAGGACTTCGGCTTGCCTTGCCTGGGCCATTGCCTGAAGTTGTTTTTCGAGCTTCTGTTTTTGGATATTAATCTGCTGGAGCCGGACTTCGAGTTCCTTCAGATTTTGCGATAACTGCTGCTGGTATTGCTTTTGTTTTTGCTCAATTTCGGCAGTATTCTCGCTCTGCGAAGGCTGTACTTCGACTTTTACAGTCTCGGCGCTGCCTGATTCGACTGCGGGTTTGTCCTGGGCCTGGGCCATCGGCAGGACAAAGGCCAGCATAAGGAAAATTGTGGTGATAATTGTTAGTTTCTTCATTTTTTGGTACCTCCAGGTTTCTTTTTTGAGCCAGTTCAGTCTGACCAGCAAACGGTTGGAATCTTCGAAGAGTCCGAGCAGGCCGAGGCCCGGTTCTGTGGGTTTTGTTAAGAATCTTCTCGCTACGTCGATCAGCGTTTGGCGGTATTCGATTATTCTTTCTTTCAGTAGCCGGGCGACCGTAGCATCACAGCACAACTCGCGCAGGTGGTGCATCTGGCCGCGGACGAGCCACAGCAGCGGGTTGTACCAGTAAACAATCTGCAGAAGCATATAGAAACCATGCACCCACAGGTCGCCCCTTTTGATATGGGCCAGCTCGTGCAGAAGCATGTGCTCGGTATCGCTGCGTGTCATTTTGTTAAGGTATCCGACGGGCATAAGCAGGACCGGCCGGAACATGCCGAAGACGGCGGGACATGCCACTCGTCGAGTCAGTACGACCTTCGGGATCCGGCGAAGTGCTAAGCGTTCGGCGCATCCGGCCAAAGATTCATAAAAGGATGCCGGAAGCGAAGCCGTCGATGCCGGCGGCAGATCTTCTTTGCGCAGATGCAGCAATTTGATGACAAGCCAGCCGCCCAGTACGAACATTCCCGCCAGCCATATTACCATTACGTATGCCTGCCAGATCGGTTTGATATAAGCTGCACTTAGAGATTCTCCGGCCGTATTCCCGGGACCGGCAGCAACCAGTGCCGGTTGCTCCTCGGTGACAGTATCGCCGGAAGATGCAGCTTCAACCGGAGATTCGATTACGGCGGCTTCAAGATTTGCGAGAATCATTGCTGTGGTTGCGTTCAGGTTCTCCCGGTGGCTTTCTTTGGCGACTATCTGCCTGGCCAGGGGTTGCAGTTCGGCTGTGATGCTGGTTGACAGTGAAATCGTGGGCGGCAGCACAAGCTTGACAAGTACCATCAGCCACAGAGCATACCTCAACTGCGGCCATGCCCATCTTCGAATAAGTAAATCGACGCAGCCAATCAGTATTATCAGGACGCCGACCTGCCAGAACATGGCTATCGCCCCGCTGAACCACAAACCTGCGATGTGATTGATTTGTTCGATCATTTTATTTCTCCTGCTTTCTCGCTTTCGTTTCCAAGGATTTCGATAAGCTCTTTTTTCTGTTTGTCGTTTAGCTTCTGTTCCTGCAGTAAAAAGTGCATAAGCGGACCCATTGCGCCGTTGAATGACTGGTCCAGCAGCAATCGAAAGGCGCTGAGCCGGGCTTTGCGCTGTGAAACGAGCGGTTCGTAAATGCTCGTATTGGCTTGCTTGTGTTCGCTGACGGCCTCTTTTTCCACCAGCCTGCTAAGCATCGTTTTTACCGTGGTGTATGCCCACTTGACACCCTGGGGCAGCCGGGTCATTATATCCCTTGCCGTCGCGGGGTGCTTTTCCCATAATGCGTTCATGATTTGCCATTCTGCCTGTGTCAGTTTCATATATATCTCCTTCTACAAAAGTAGAAGTATTCTACTACATATGTCGAAGATGCCAAGTAAAATATTACAAAAATTCTCGAAAAATTTTTCAAATCGCTATTTTTAGGCTAAAAACGAGGAAAATTTTTATATGAAAAGTGATATTTGTACGTTTTTCGAATATCCCGGCGTATGCTATTCTGCGGATTTGCCGTATACTTCTACTTCGACATAGTGGTTTAGGTCGTTGTTGTTATTGCCGTTACTGTAGAGACGAACAAAGCGTGCTTTTACCCCCTTGACATCGATAAGCTCACCTTTATTTGTTTCAACATAATGCATATTGGTCCCGGCACCGAGCCCCGCCGTGTTGTCGGTATCGTTATTGAATATCGTCCTGACATTTGTGATAAAATCTTTATCGTCAGCGACCATTACGACCACGTCATAGTAAACCTGGGGCTGCTGATGATAGTGCCAGATCGCTACGGCGAAAATCTCATACATCCCCTCAAGGTCAATTGTGATGTGCTGTAACAATGGTGCTAATTCCACGTAGTTGCCGTCGGCGGCTTCTTTGTCTCCATCGGTGACCATCTCAATCTCGCCGATGATAGGTGCTTCATCGCTGCTGCTGACAGGTTTGCCAAGGGCTATATTTGTGGTCCCGTGCGGCGCCAGGAAGGGCGGACGATCTTTGGTGCTGAGTTTCTTTAGGTTGCTGACCCGCATTGGCTTTTCCGTGCCGACAAACATCGGTCGCGGCAGTTTTATCTCCAGCGGAACCAGCCTTGATTTGCTTTTGTTAAGTATGCCGATGGCAGCGACTATTATAACCACGAGGATGGCAATAGCGATTTCTTTAATTGGGCTTTTCATGATTGTCCCCTTATGTAAATCTCGCGCTTATGCCTTGTTTTACCATTTTATTCAAGGCATATAAAACTCACTCTCTTAGTATCAGGACAATCGATTGCCGCTATTGTTTATGACGATAACCGGACATATTTTGGTATATATAAAATTGTTTTTTCAGTGGGTTTTGCTGTGGAATTTGCAAATAATAAAGGCCGAGCTGATTAAGCCCGGCCTGTTAATCCAAACGCTGGCTGTCGGCGGGTGTTAAATCAATTCGGTTTGATTTCTTTTAAGGATTCGACAAGCTGCTGCAACTTTTCATCGCTCATTTGTTTATTCGCAGCCAGACCCAAAATCGTTCCGTCCGGCATGACAATCATCCTGGTGAATCTTTCTTCGCTGAGGTTTTCCATATTGAAAAATTCAGGATTTGCCTTAGAGATACCTTCCAGGAAAAGGCGGGCATATTCGGAGCCGTTTGGATGGGTGTATAGCTTGATTCCGGATGGAGTTTCCAGAACGACTTTCTCATTGGGTATCCATACCATTCTCTCCTGTTCATAATAATTGCCCTGAACAATTATTATCCTGTTTCCATCGTCGCTCTGTATTGCAATCACATACGCTTTACCCACTCTCATGAGAGGATCGGTAATCTGCATGATAATCAGCTTTTCCATCCAGGACAGTTTTTCCGCCGTATATGCGATATGGCTGAGCCCAGTGCGTATATCCTCGGGGGAGATTTGCTTCGGCTCGACCGGCCTGTAATCCTGAACGACGGTTTTTACTTCGTACCCATCCGGAACCTCAGTGCTGAAAGCGGATTCGTGAAGCTCGAAGTCGAATTCGAATTGATCCATAAAAATAGTCTGTCCCGCCGTGGGATGTTTTAGCTCTATCTCAACCGGAAGTTTTGTTGCCGGGTCGACCCATACCGTAAAATCATTGTACTCATTTGGCTTATGCCTGAAGCCCTGCAGCGTCTTGCCGTTAACCTTTTTTGTTCCAAGTCTTTCGGTAGATTGCTGTTCGAATCGCTTGACCATCTCGATGATATCCGGGTCTTTTTTGGGGCCGAATCCGAGGATGTTTGTAACGACGGCCTTCTTCTGATCGGGATACAGTTCGACGGTTATCGGATTCTCCGACCGCATGTCGATGATATGGATCGAGCCGTCTTCAACTTCCTGGCGTCTTTGTTGAAGATTAAGGTGATAGATTTGCATTGTCGGTATCTGCGGGCCTTGCTCCCGCACTACTCGCTGGCGGCATTTGTATTTCGTATGGCTGCTAAGTTGCTCGACCACCTGCGACCATGCGACGCTCGCTCCGTCGATCGAGCCGCCTAAGAAATGTATGCCGATAGAAACTGCAATAATAATCGCTGCCGCTGTGGCTATTTTTGTAAATGGACTTTTCATGGTTATGCTCCTTAATGCTCGAAAGACGATTATACGTGTTGCGGGTTCCTGTTCGGCCTGGTTGAAGACAGTGAGCATCTGCCGGCGCAGCTTTTGCCGATGCTCCGGGTTCGGCTCGGTGTCGATATTCAGCCGACCAACGACTTTTTCAAAATCAGCTTCGTCTTTGAACATTATATTTCTCCGTCGAAAACGGTCTGTAACTGGTTTCTTAACTGGTTTAGTATTCTGTGCAGCATTACGCGCACAGTTGCCTCTTTTACATTCAGAATCTGTGCAATCTGCTGGTATGAGAAGTTTTCGAAGAACCTTAATGTGACAATGGTCTGGTGCTGCGACTTTAGCCCGAGGATGGCGGCATAAAGCCCCGGCCAGTCTGGCTCCGGCGACATATCGGCGCTTCCGGCGGCTGCCGGTCTTATCGAGCCGGCCGCTTCTGCGAGCAGCTTTTTACGCCGGGATGTTTTCCTGATATAGGCGTTCGTCTGGTTGGCTGCTATGGCATACAGCCAGTTGCGAAAATCCTGCTCGCTTCGGCCTTCAAAATTGCGCAATCCGCGGGCGACCTGGAGAAAGACCGCCGAAGTTACATCCTCGGCTATTTCCTTGTTAAAGAGCCGGTGAACGCAGAAGCGGAAGATTCGCTCGTAGTACATTTCGTACAGCTCACCGAGCGCCCCAGCCTGAGTTTTGGCCCTGAGGACCAAATCGTTATCTTCCGCTTTCTCAACAAGTTTTGCCATAGCACTCCACAGGACGCCTTGCGGTGCAACCATTGTCGCCACTATAATTGCGCGCCGAGCCATTATGTTACAGAAAATCGCACAAATAATCCCCCAAAATGTGTTTTTAGCCGGAAAGCCCCGGAAGAAATGAGCCGCCATTTGTAACCGTTTTCAATGAGCCCAAAGCGGTAATTGTATTACCATGAGAAATCGGATACTATATCGACTGTATTTATAGAGCTAATTATTCTGTGAAAACGTGGTTATTGGAGAGTGTGAGTAAGATGACAAATGACGTGATTACCCGGAGGAGTTTTTTGCGTTCATCGGTTTTGGCGGCGTCGGGGATATGTCTGGGCGGCGGGATTTTCTCCGCGGCGGCAAAGCAAAATAATCGCAAACGGCCCAATATTGTGGTTATTGTCTCCGACGACCAGGGCTATGCCGATTCGAGCTGCTACGAGCATCCGAAAGAAGTCGATACGCCGAATATCGACCGGCTGGCGGATGAGGGCGTGCGATTTACCAGCGGCTATGCGAGTGGCTATGTCTGCGCTCCGACGCGGGCCGGACTTATGACCGGGCGGTATCAGCAGCGGTTCGGTTTCTATACCGCCCCCGACAGCAGAATCGGGATGCCTTTGAAGGAAATTACCGTGGCGGATGTACTGAAGAAAGAAGGTTACGCCACTGCTGTCATTGGTAAGTGGCATCTGGGAATCGAGCCGGAGTACCATCCTATGAAACGCGGCTTCGACGAATTCTATGGATTTCTCGGCCATGGCGCGCACGATTATTTCAAGCTGGGCATAACTGACGGATATACGTCTATCTATCGCAACGAAAAACCGATTAACGATACCGGTTACCTAACGAATAATCTTGCTCGCGAGGCGGTCTCATTTATTGAGCGGCACGAGAATCGACCATTCTTTCTCTATTTGCCGTTTAACGCCGTGCACTGGCCGCTCCAGGCGCTGCAGAAACATATCGAGCGTTTCAATACGGGGGATCCGAACCGGGACATTTATCTTGGGATGCTGGTGTGCATGGATGAAGCGATAGGGCGGGTGCTGGATGCCCTCAAGCGGACCGGCACGGACGAGAATACTTTAATCGTGTTCTTCTCGGACAACGGCGGCGCCAGGAAGAATCTTGCCAATAACGGCGCTCTAAGGGATTACAAGCACAGCGTTTACGAGGGCGGCATTCGAGTGCCGTTTATTGTCCGCTGGCCTCAAAAGCTGCCGAAAGGCAAGACTTGCGATGAGCCGGTTATTTCGCTGGATGTGATGCCGACTATTTGTGCCGCAGTGGGCGCCAAGCTGCCGGGAGACCGCGTCTACGACGGCAGGAATATGCTGCCGGTCCTCCGCGGGCAGAGCAAAAAACCATTGCACGAGGCCCTTTTCTGGTACGATGGTACCGACCAGTGGGCCGTCCGGGCGGGCAAATGGAAGCTGCTGTCTCAGAAAGGCTCGCTGGAACTTTACGATCTTTCGAGCGATACCGGCGAGAAAAACGACCTTTCTAAAGAAAATCCCCAGATTGTCGAACGCTTGCAGCAGACCTATACGGCCTGGAAAAACCAGATGGCCCCTCAAATCAAAAGGGTCAGGGCCGGCAGGGCGAAGAACAAAAAGAAGCAGTGATTGCGGAGCGGTCTATCAAGGATTTTGTTGGGGCGGGATTCTCAAATTTGGAAGAAATACTTGACAGCGGGGCGGAGAATACATAAAGTATCTCTTCCGTTTACCCCATAGCAGTGTCCGGCGAGGGGCTTAAAATAGGAAAAACGACGTTTTTGGTATTAAAAATAAGGAGAAGTACAAATGGCAACAAAGGTAGCAATTAACGGTTTCGGCCGGATCGGCAGGGCCGTAGCAAGAATTATTATGCAAAGAGACGGTGATTTGGATCTGGTCGCTATTAACGACCTCGCGGATGCGAAGAGCCTTGCACATCTGTTCAAATACGACACCGTCATGGGCAAGTGGGGCGGAACCGTCGAGGCAAAAGATGATGCGTTGGTCATAAACGGCAAAACCATCAAGGTTCTGGCAGTCAGAAATCCCGCCGAGCTGCCCTGGAAGGACATGGGTGTGAAAATAGTTCTGGAATCGACTGGGCTGTTTCGCACCGCTTCATCGCCGAAGGGTGGTTATGCCGATCATATCAAAGCCGGCGCCGAAAAGGTCATGCTGAGCGTCCCGGCCAAGGACGATATCGACGCGACAATCGTACTGGGTGTAAACGATGAGAAGCTCACAAGCGACGTCAAGTGCGTATCCAACGCAAGCTGCACGACCAACTGCCTTGCACCTTTGGCCAAGACTCTCAACGATACCTTTGGCATCGAGCAGGGCGTTATGACGACTATTCACGCCTATACCAACGACCAGAAAGTGGCCGACATGATCCACTCGGATATGCGTCGTGCCCGTGCCGCTGCGGCGAATATGATTCCCACCAGCACCGGTGCGGCTAAGGCTATCGGCAAAGTCATTCCCGCACTTGCCGGCAAGCTCGATGGTTTTGCGATTCGAGTACCCATCCCGGTAGGCAGCATCGTCGACCTCGTGGTGAACGTCAGGAAAGACGTCACGGTCGATGCCGTCAATGCGGCGATGAAGAAAGCAGCGGAAGGCCCGATGAAGGGCATCCTGGCCTATTGCGACGAGCCTATCGTCAGCAGCGACATCGTCAACGATCCTCATTCGAGCATCTTCGATTCTTTATGCACGATCGTCATCGACAAAACCGTCAAGGTCGTAAGCTGGTATGACAACGAGTGGGGCTATTCGAATCGCAGCGTCGATATTATGGAAAAAATGGCCGCGATGTAGCCCGAATACCCGATATTGAGATGCAAATTTCTAAATGAGCGAGTCGAAGCTCCGCGGAAAACGGGGAGCTGACCGTGGATTTATTTGGTTGCTTGAAGAAATGGCACGAAGCATATTTTTAGGGATTGATAAGGAAATGGCAAAGAAAACTGTTGCTGATATTGATGTGCAGGGCAAAAAGGTTCTGATGCGGTGCGACTTTAACGTGCCGCTGGACGAAGACTGCAATATTACCAGCGATGACCGGATCGTCAAGGCTCTGCCTACGATAAAGAAGATATTAGAGGGCGGCGGAGCGCTGATTCTTATGAGCCACCTCGGCAGGCCCAAGGGCAAGAAGGATGAGAAGCTGTCTCTGGCGCCGGTAGCGAAAAGATTGTCGGAGTTATTGGGCCGGGACGTTGTTTTCGCCGACGACTGTATCGATTCGGAGACCGGCGCAAAAGCCAAGGCCCTCGAACCGGGTGATTGTATGCTACTTGAGAACCTGCGCTTCCATAAGGAAGAGACCATAAAGGACAAGGCGGCAAAGGAAGATGCTCAGCTCCGGCAGGCAAAAGACGACTTCGCAAAAGAGCTGGCCTCAATGGCGGATATCTACGTTGACGACGCCTTCGGTACGGCCCACAGGGACAACGCCTCGATGTATACCGTCCCGCTGATGATGGAAGGCAAGCCCCGGGTAATCGGCTTTCTTATCGAAAAGGAGCTGAAATTTCTCGGCGAAGCACTTAGTAATCCCGGCAGGCCTTTCGTTGCAATACTCGGCGGGGCCAAGGTCTCGGACAAGCTCGGAGTGATAGAAAACCTGATCGGCAAGGTCGACCGTATCATTATCGGCGGGGCTATGGCGTATACTTTCCTCAAGGGCAGAGGCAAAAGTATCGGCAAGAGTTTGTGTGAGAACGACTTTATCGACAAGGGCCAGGAGTTGCTTAAGCAGGCTGCTGATGCGAACTGCGAGGTAGTGTTGCCCGTGGATCACCACGTGGTTCGCGATTTGAAATCCGGTATGCCTCACCGCACGGCGGTAGGTGACATTGACCCGGGCTATCAGGCCGTCGACATAGGGCAGATGGCGGCCCAGAAGTTTGTACAAAAGATTACCGATGCCAAAACCATCGTTTGGAACGGTCCGATGGGCGTTTTTGAAATCACGCCTTTCGATGAAGGGACAAATGCCATAGCTTTGGCGGTCGCCGAAGCTACGGACAACGGGGCAACCAGTATCATCGGCGGCGGTGACAGTGCCAGCGCGGTTAATATGCTCGGCCTGGAAGACAGGATAAGCCATATTTCCACCGGCGGAGGCGCTTCGCTCGAATTTCTCGAAGGCAAGAAATTCAAATGCCTCGAAATCCTGGATGAAAAATAATTAACATCTAACGATTCGGATAATGAAAAAAGCCAAAGGTAATAAAGGCCTGCTGGACCAGAAAAGATTTGAATCTCTGGAGCGGGAAAAGAGACGATGGCTGAGGAACCTGTCCTGGAAGGAAGCAATACGGCTTGAGGAGAAAATGCTTTCATCCAGACTAATATTGGAATGGTTTGATAATTTCACAGAAGACAAACCGATTTGTTTGAAAAAATCTCTGCAGAACAGGCGAATAAAACAATGATTCTGTTGGAAGATGTTTATAAAAAGGTTGTGGCGTTTCTCAACAGTGGAAAATATAAGTATTTAATAATCGGTGGAATAGCGGCGGGGACACTCGGTGAGCCAAGAATCACTGCAGATGTGGATGTTGATATAATAATAAAAAAGGAAAATATCCCTGATTTTTTAGATAAGGCAAAAAAAGACGGCTTCAAAGTTATCAAAAAAATGTGCCTTGCATCTGCGGAACAAACAGGTGTTTTTCAGATACATCTCGAAGAGTTTCACGTTGACTTTATTATTGCCTCGACCGATCTGGAAACTATGGCGTTTGAGAGGGCAAAGACGATTAAATTATACGGCACAAAAGCTCTTTTTCCCTCTCCGGAGGATTTGATTCTGATGAAGATAATCCCGGGCCGGGAAAAGGATTTGCTCGATGTAAAGGGAGTTATCTTGCGCCATAAGGGGAAACTTGATACGCAATATTTGAAGACCTGGGCTATGAAATTATGCGACGAAGCCCAGGATATGCGGATATGGCAGGCATTGAACAGCTTGCTGAAGGATTGAAGATGCGATTACCGAAAGCCGGAACAATTGAAGTTGTGCCGTCAGTCCTGAGCGCCGATTTTGCCAGACTGGGCGACGAGATTGCCGAGATTACCCTGGCTGGAGTGAGTATGGTGCATCTGGATGTGATGGACGGCCATTTCGTTCCGAACATTACAATCGGCCCGCCGGTTGTTGCCAAGCTCCGAAAGGTAAGCGAGCTGGTTTTCGATGCCCATCTGATGATAAGCGAGCCGGCAAAATACGCCGAACCTTTTGCAAAAGCCGGGGCAGACCATATCACGTTTCATATTGAAGTGGCCGATGATCCGTTAAAGCTTATCGAAAAGCTGCACGATTTGGGCTGCAGCGCGGGGATATGTCTTAATCCTGAGACCCCGGTCGAGGCGATTGCCGCCGTGGCGCCGCATTGCGAGATGGTTCTGGTCATGACGGTCCATCCGGGCTTTGGCGGGCAGGAATTCATGCCGGAGGCGGCGGAAAAAATCTCTCGAATCAGGGAAATTGTCGGCCCCGATATACGCATTGAGGTCGACGGTGGTATAGACCCTCAAACTACGCCGAAGGTGGTTTCCTACGGTGCCGATACCCTCGTTGCCGGCAATGCAATATTTTCAAAATTCGACCGTCTCGGTGCGATAAACGAGATTCGAGAGGCCTGCAGGTAATTTTTGTGGCAAGGCCGGCAACTTTTTGTTACAATCCCCCCCGGAAATCATCGAACGTATGTTGCTGTGGAAAAACCCCGCATGAAACGCGGGGCTAAATATAGGTTGCAATGGCTAAAGAAACGAAGTCAAACTGGAACGGTTTTTCGCTTAAGCCGCGCAAGGAGATGCCCGAAGGGTTATGGTTGGCTTGCCCGGGCTGCGAGCACATGCTCTATAAGAGTACGGTCGAGAAGAACCTTAACGTCTGCCCGGAATGTGATCATCACTTTCGTATCGAAGCAAAAACTCGAATTGAGTACCTGGTCGATGAAGCTTCTTTTCAGGAGGTGCTGAGCGATTTGACTTCCGGCGATCCGCTCGGTTTTAAGTTCAGGGGAACCACTTACAAGCAGCGTATCAAGGCCGACGAGAAAAAATCCGGCAACAAGGAGGCAATGCTGATAGGCAAGGCATTTATCAAGGGCAGGGGGTTGGTTCTGGCGGTGATGGAACCGAATTTCCTTATGGGCTCGATGGGTTCGGTGGTTGGTGAGAAGTTCTGTGCGGCGGCTGATATGGCGATTGATGAAAAACTGCCTTTGGTTGTGGTGTGTAGCTCGGGAGGAGCGAGGATGCACGAGGGCGTGGTATCGCTGGGTCAGATGGCCAAGACATCGGCGGCATTGGCGAAGCTTGACGAGGCCGGCGGGCTTTACATCTGCGTTCTGACCGACCCGACGACCGGCGGCGTCACGGCGAGCTTTGCAATGCTGGGCGATTGTACAATCGCCGAGCCGGGGGCGCTTATCGGTTTCGCCGGCCCACGCACGATTGCCGAGACAATCAAGGTCGAGCTGCCGGAAGGATTTCAGACGGCTGAATTCATGCTGGAGCACGGCTTTGTGGATATGATTGTGCACCGCAAGGACCTTCGCAGAGAAATTGCCCGCCTGATAGACTACTGCCGGAAGTAAATATTGTCTTGTTCGCTGCTCACAGGTTAAGAATTTAAAGGCTTTAGGATGGTTGCACTTGGCGTTTTCCTGCATGCCCTGGGAGGTTTTGCTGCAGGCAGTTTTTACATTCCCTTTAAGAAGGTTCGCGGCTGGGCATGGGAAAGCTACTGGCTCGTCGGCGGGGGATTTTCCTGGATTATCGCCCCGTGGATCGTAGCACTTCTCGTCGTTCCCGGACTATTCTCGGTGCTCGCCGAGGCGCCGGCAAGCACAATCTTCTGGACCTATTTCTTCGGGATTTTGTGGGGCATCGGTGGCTTGACCTTCGGCCTGTCCATGCGATACCTTGGTATGTCGCTCGGATACGCCATAGCGTTGGGTTTCTGCGCCGCCTTCGGCACAATCATCCCGCCGATATTCAAAGGCGATTTCGTCGGGCTTCTCGCCAATACCTCAGGCCTGGTTACCCTCGGAGGCATTCTCATCTGCCTGATCGGTATCGCCGTCTGCGGCTGGGCCGGCGTCTCCAAAGAAAACGAAATGCCCGAAGAGAAGAAGAAGGAGGCAATCAAAGAATTCAACTTCGCCAAAGGACTTTGGGTCGCAATGTTCGCAGGCATAATGAGCGCATGCATGATATTCGGTATAGAAGCCGGCGGGCCGATTGCCGATCTTGCTTTCGGCAAAGACAGCACATCATTATGGAAGGTCACCCCCATCTACATCTTCGTCCTCGCCGGCGGCTTTACCACGAATTTCCTATGGTGCCTCTACCTGAATATCAAGAACCGCACAACCAAAGATTACCTCAAATCCGACAAGACCCCCTTGGCCAACAATTACCTCTTCAGCGCCCTGGCGGGGATTACCTGGTATCTGCAATTCATGTTCTTCGGAATGGGAAAGACCAGAATGGGCCAGTACGATTTCTCGAGCTGGACAATACACATGGCCTTCATAATAGTCTTCAGCAACATCTGGGCACTGATATTCCGCGAATGGAAGGGCTCGAGCAAGCGTACACACCGCCTGATAGTGCTCGGCATACTCGTCCTGGTCGTATCAATATGCGTCGTCGGATTAGGTAACTATCTCAAAAAAACCGAAACAGAAGCTGCTGATCCCGTTCCACAATCTTCGCGGGTAACTATGGTCGCACATTCCCAGTGAGGTGAAAATGGCGCACAAAGAAAGGATGACTTCGAGAGAGCGTGTGATAAAGGCCCTCAATCACGAGGAGCCCGACAGGATTCCCATCGATCTCGGCGGTTTCCAGACCGGTATACATAAAAAAGCGTATATCGAATTGCTCGATTATCTGGGTATTGACGATGAGCCGACAATCATGGATCCCGTCCAGCAGCTTGCCGGGCCGTGCGAAGAGCTGCTGGAGCGTTTCCATGTCGATATTCGCTACGTATGTGCCCACGGCCCCGAAAGCTTTAAGGGCGGCATCGAGCGCAATACTCGCGGCGGCAGGCTCTGGCACGACCTCAAAGATGAGTTCGGCGTCATCTGGTCTATGCCGGATGACCAGCAGCTCTATATGGACATATCACACCACCCGCTGGCCGGCGCTACTGTAAAAGACCTCGCGGAATATCCGTTTCCCAAAGGAGATGATCCGACGAGGTTCACCGGCGTTCGCGAAAAGGCCCTGGAACTGCGCAGCCAAACACCGTATGCGATATCGACCGGAATCGGCGGCGTCGTTTACGAGATTTGCTGGTATATGCGAGGCCTCGAACGATGGTTCACGGA
>Ga0209121_10003471_pt1 | contig 15277 bp, 11 predicted proteins | sample Cruoilmetagenom3_FD_187292 | JGI IMG/M metagenome (GOLD analysis project Ga0209121, IMG submission 187292) | Oil polluted marine microbial communities from Coal Oil Point, Santa Barbara, California, USA - Sample 3 (SPAdes) (version 2) | ecosystem: Environmental > Aquatic > Marine > Oil seeps ...
CCAAGCCCAGGCGACCCATAGTATCAACGCCACGAAGCCGATCGCCAGCCGGACGGCGGTGGCCCACCCCCATCCGAGGAGCCACTGCTTGGTGGCCTCCCACGCTACCTCTGTGTTGTGTGTGAAGGCAGCCTCGACGGCGAAGAGCGCGCCCACCGAGACGAGGATGCCCCCGATGGGCGTGAGCGTCAAGCCGGCGATGAGGCCAGCCACGGAGGCGATGGCCACCGAGGCCCATCGCGCGCCACCCTGCCGTGCGCCGCGGATGGTGAAGAAGTTGTCCGCCACCGTTGAGATGATCGTCAGCAGGGTGATGATGGCGAAGAAGATCCAGCCGCGCGTCTCAAAGCCCGCCGCGATGCCATAGGCCAAGATCAGGCCCCACATAACGGTGGGTGCCGGGAAGATCGGGATGAGTGTGCCGATCCAGGTGATGATCAGACCGATCAAGATGACGACGCGGACCGTTGATTCAAGCCACGGTATAGGCATTGTCTCCCCCTCGATCAGCCGCCGGCCATCAGATGAATCACCCGCACGTCGGATTTATCCGGGATCGGTGTCTGGTTGTAGGTGCCGTAGGGCACCAAGACACTGTCAATCGACACGATGACGTGCGGATAGGTGTAGGTCATGAGGGTGAGCAGTTCGGTAACCGTCATACCCGTGTGCCACGCCACATAATCACGTTGATTGACGGTGATCACAGTTCGGATCCCCCCGGGATGGTGCCCACTACCGGTGCATCATTCACAGGTGCTTCCGAATGACCTCAAGCACCTCGGGATAGTCGATCCCCAGGTCCCGGACGGTCTGCAGCGTCGGTACGCCCTGCGAGGTCCAGCCCCGGCGCGCGTAGACGGCATCGATCAGCTTCTCATACTGCTCCGTGCGGTAGGCGCGGTGTTGGGCAAGCTTTTCCTTCACCGTCATTGTCGCGGGATCGAGACGTAGCCAATCGATGAGCTGCTGGTCGTAGCGCTCCCGGCGCGAGGCATACTCCGCTTCCGTGACAGGGCCCATGGAGCGGTACGGGATGGCGTCGTGGTCGCGCAGACCATGGCCCATGCGGATGTTGAAGATCCGCTGGAAGTTGTAGACGCGCTCCGACATCCGGATCAGGTCATCAGCCGTAGCTTCGGCGCCGGTCACGCCGTTGTAGATCTCGACGTAATTGGCGACGTGATAGGGGATCTTGGCCGGCTCGTCGGTGGTGGCGTTCTTGGGGTCCACGACATCGTTCCACGGCAGCTTGCAGAAGCCGCACAGGCCGAACCAGGTGCGCCACATAGGGAAGTAGTGGAGCGCTTCCGCTTTGTCCTCAAAGGTCGGTAACTGGTTGTTGACCTGATCCATGAAGATCAGCCAGGCCTCGTCGTGCTGCGGCCCCTTGTTAGCCAGCCCGTAGCCGCCCTGCTGGGCCAGCGATTCCTTGGTCACATACTCGGAATACTCCAGCCCCTTGGCCTCCATCCCGATATCGTCGAGGAACTGACGATCAACGCCGCAGGTCTCTGCGAAGATGGTCTTCATCCTCCGGATACCCTGGCCGAAGATCTTGCCGAAGCCTTCTCCTTCGGCCATCTGGTGCAGCACCGCCAGCGCGCTCTCCGCGTTGCCGAAGGCGAGATCGAGGCCGCCGGTCATCTCTTTGGTCAATACGCCGGCCTCATAGCACTCCATCACAAAAGCCATTCCCGTGCCGAAGGAGATCGTGTCAATACCGTAGGTATCGCAGTAGAAGTTGATCTCCAGGATCGCCGCCGGTTCGAAGATGCCGCAGTTGCTGCCGACCCCGGCGATGGTCTCGTATTCCGGGCCGTCCACGATCACGCAGCTGCCGGCATAGGGGCCGGTCTGGAGCTTGTAGTTGTCGACCGCGTGTGCACAGGCGAGCGTGCAGCCAAACCAGCAGCCATCCGGCATATTCTGGGTGTAGCGTTTCTCCCAGATCTCACCGTTGATCTTTGGCGTCTCGGGGTGTGAACCACACTGGAAGTTCTTGACCGGCAGCAGGTCGTAGTCATCCATGATCTGAACGAGATAGGACGTGCCCCGGCTGCGCATGCGGTTCTGCGCGGGGTCCCACCTCGTGACCTCGCGGTTCATCTCCGCCCCGGTCCTGGCGATGCGCTTGAGATCGGCGGGCCGGTTGGCGTCGCCGCCGAAGGGATGCGTACGGACGACGAGCGCCCTCACGTGCTTGTGCCGCAGGACGGTGCCGATGCCGCCGCGTCCGGCCTGCTTGTAGCGCAGGTCCTTGCGCTTCCGGTCGTAGAGGCTGAAGTTGAGGCAGCCCATCAGTGTGTGCTCGGAGCCGTGGCCGGCGCTGACGAACGCCATCAATTCGCGGTCTTTCTCCGTCTCCGCCAGCTGCTCGTTGAGCCAGTGGCCGAGGAGGTGTGTGTTGGTGGGGCAGTCGTCGGGCGCCGCCAGGATCTGGATCTTGCCGGCCGGCGCGTTGATCAAGATGATGACCTCCTGCTGGGCGATGCCCTGCACCTCGATGGCGTCCCAGCCGGCGAACTTCAGGTAGGGGCCGAAGTGGCCGCCGGCGTTGCTGTCGATGGGGACCCCGGTGAGGGGCGAGATGGCGGCGGCGATGGATTTGCCCGAACCCGGGTACTGGGTCGTGCCTCCACAAGGGCCTGAGGCTATGACGATCTCATTCTCGGGGTCGTCCCACTGCGTGCTGTCGCGTACGCCATGCCAGAGCAGCCAGAGATCGAACCCGCGGCCGCCGATGAAGGTCTCGCGCATATTGGCGCTGACCGGTTTGGCCGCGATGCGACCCTCGCCGACGTTGACATAGAGCGTCTGCCCCGTGTAGCCGTGTTGCAGGCCTGTCGTCTCGTAGGGAGCCTCTGCCAGGACACTGAGTGTATGATGGATCATCACGTCACCTCTTTTGATAGCGCGGCAGCCGCGTCGGAACGTACCGCCTCAGAAGGCGGGGGCACGGCGCCGCTGTGCCGGAGGTCGGCGCGCGTATGCAGATCAGGGCAAGAAGCCAGAGCTTTCATCGATTTCGCTGTCTCCTCCGGGTTGCGCGACATGATCGCGGCGGCTTAGCCGCCGGCACATTGTCGTTGTCTCCAAGTGTATTATAGTTGGCCGGGAGGCGGTTGCCAATGTCAGAAGATCACCAGAAATCGCGCGGGGTCTCCCCGTGCTGGCACAGAGCACAGGCTGGGCGCCGTGCGCCGGTGTCAGCCGCGATGCAGTCGGGGCTCGCGCTTGTCTCGGAGGAGAAAGATCGGTGGCTCTGCGGACCGCGGGCATCAGAATGCCCTGCGTCTCGCCCGCTCTGCTCCGAAGGCCCCCAAGTGCGCAGCGGCTGTTGTAGGCAGACGGGTGATACCTCGCGCGAGGATGCGGGCAAGATGCCCGCGGTCCAAGAAGGGGGATCGTCGGACCAGCTGTTCCGATGGTTGCAGCGGACGCTCTTGCTCCTCCTGGCGTTCGTGGTCCGTGTCAGCACGCTCGAGGCGCAGGGCTTGTGGCGTGACGAGGTGGACCAATGGCGGTTTGCCTTCCAGTCGCTGGGTGAGCTCGTGGGAAACTTCACCCGCCCCGCGTGGAACGGGCCCCTCTATTCCCCGATTCTGCGGGGGTGGATCGCATTTTCGGGCGAGAGTGTCTTCGCTATGCGGTTGTTGTCGGTGATCTGGGGGGTGCTCACCGTGTCACTGGTTGTCGTGCTGGCGCAGCGCATCACTCGTGATCGCCGCACTGCTGCTGTGGCCGGTGCGCTGGTTGCCTTCTCGCCCTATCTGATCTGGTACGCTCAGGAGATCAAGATGTACACCTGGGTGCCGATGCTGGTCGTGCTGGCGCTCTACGCGCTCGATCGCGCTTGCCGGCAGCCGCGACTTGTGTGGTGGGCGGTGGTGTTGGCAGCGACCACGCTGGCTGTCTACAGCCATATCCTCGCCGCACTGCTGATCCCCGTTCTGATCGTATGGTTCCTCGTGTACCCGGCGCGCGGTCCGCGGGTGTGGGGTGGGGGACTGTTGGTGCTGGCCGGGCTGACGCTGCCCTATCTGCCCCTGCTCGGCTGGCAGGCGCCTCTGGCATTGATCGAGCGGCAGACCGGATATCCGGACTATTCCCTGGGGCAGATGATCTCGGTCTTGCTCAACGGATGGAGTGTGGGCATCTCGCAGGGGGCGTGGGGCACGCCCTCGGTCACGCTGACCGCGATGATAGCGGTGGGGGGACTGGCGTGCGTGGGGGCAGTGTCCCTGGGGCTGTCCGGGACACGTGCGCGCACGCGGTGGCGCACGGCGGCACGATTGTTGGTCTGGTGCGGCTTGCCTCTGTTGAGTGTGTGGGTCGTCTCACTTCGGGGCCCCATCTTCACTGACCGGTATCTGATCTGGTCAGCGCCGGCCTTCTATATCCTGGTGGCGGCAGGGATCGTTGCCCTGCGCCGTTTTGCCCGCCCGTTGGAGATCGCATTCATCGCCGCGCTCTTGATCCTCAACGGCCACGGCTGGTTTGCCCAGGCTACTGAGCCGGTAAAGCCGGCCTTTGAGCGCGCCGTGCGTCTCGTCGAGGACCGGCGGGAGGCACGGGATCTGCTGTTGTTCCAGATCCCCTACAACCACCATGTCTTCGACTACTACGCCACTGCCGGACTGGGTGACTGGGCCGAAGCTCCCTTCACCAACTGGCGCGAGGCGGATGGGAGCTACAAGGTCGGTATGGACTATGTCGGTCGGGAGCTGCGGGGCCTGCTGCAGGGCTATGATCGTGTCTGGCTCATCGCCTCTGAGGTCGCGCTGTGGGATGAGCGAGGCCTGGTGAAGCAGTGGCTTACCGAGTCTTACGTGTTGATCTCCGTTGACGACTATCCTGGTGTGTCGGTCTTGCTGTTTGGGCGCCCGCTGCGGGTGGACTAGACACCCCGTCTGCTCACGGGCACTGTGCGCGAATGAGAACACTCCGGCCGGCGTATCAGATTGGAAGATTGCACAAAGGAAGAGCGGCGCTGCATCGAGCAGCGCCGCTCTTCTGGTCTCGCGACCGCGAATCATCTACGGGATGCAGAGCACCTGTCTGGGGAAGATGAGGTTGAGGTTCAGGATGGAGTTTGCCCTTCCGATGCTCCATATGTTGGATCCATAGCGGATGGCGATGGCCGTCAGCGTGTCACCGTAGGCCACGGTATGGTAGTACCGGCAGCCGGGTGTGGGTGCGGGCGTCGGCGCGGGGCCACTGCCCGGCGTGAACTGCGCAACTGCGACCGGTCCGGCGGGGATAGGGGCCCACGGGTCCACAGGAATTCCCAACCGCGTGCCGATGTAGAGGCAACTCGGGTTCACGATACCATTGCACGAAGCGATGGTCATAGGCTTGGTGGCGTAGGCCCGGCCGATGGAGTATAGGGTCTCACCGGCGCGCACGGTGTGGTAGCCCTGGAAGGTGCAGGTGGAGGGCACCGGCGGGGCGGTGGTGGGCGCGGTGGTCGGGGCCGCCGTAGGTGCCGCGGTGGTCGGGGTCGGGGTGGCGGTCGCCGCCCCGCCACTTACGGCAATCGTGCCGTTCTGTGCGGAGGCGGAGATCTGTCCGCCGCCGGAGTCGGCCAGAAGGACGTTGGTGAAGGAGACGTTGCTGGTGCCCGAGCCCTTGCCCTTGAAGGAGATCGTGGCCAACGTCCCGCTGCCGCTCACTGCACCGTGGGGTGCCATCTGCGACATACCGAAGTCGATCTTACCGGTCGTGTTGTCCGCGACGTTCTGGGCAATGAAGTCTGCGGCGAGGAAATCACCGATCCCGATCTGAATGTCATCGGTGCCGGCGTCGGCGTCCACAACCTCGACCAGGTTGGGGTCGAAGGTGATATGGAACTCGGCGCCGAAGAGGCTGGTGACATCCTCGACAGTGACACTGACCACCACGGTCTGACCAACGCTGATGGTGCTGGCGGCAGGGCTGATTTTGACAACCGGATCGGCTGCCAGGACCAGTCCACTGGGTGCGCCAAAGAGCGTGACGATCAGTGCGACAAAGGATAGCAAGCGTAGGGTTTTGGTCTTCATCATTGACTACTCCACATAGTATGCGCGATTACCATCCCAACGGACCGTAGGTTCCGAAGTTGCCGGCCGCGATGGTCAGATCAAAGATATTGACAATCAGATCATCGTTGATGTCCACGGGATCGGTTCCCGGAGTGCCGTACTGGTGGATGATCGTGACGATGTCGAGGATGTTGATGTTGTTGTCACTGTTCACGTCACCACCGGGGAGCGTCACCGTGCCCAGATTGACCGTCGCGCCGACGACGTAAACATTGCTCTTCTGAGCTTTGAGATAGCCAGGGTACCAGGCCTGGATCAGGTAGCTGCCGCCCATCGGCACATCCAGCTCGAAATTTCCCCAAGCGTCGGTGATTGCCGTTCCAATCACGCCGCCGCCCGCGTTGTAGGCGATGACATCGCTGTTAGCGTGTAGGCCCGCGCCCATGCCCTGTCGCAGGACCGTGCCGGAAATGACGCCGGGCGCCACGATGGTGATTGCGGGAACTGACGTGCTATTGATGGGGAACTCCACACCGTTAATGTCGGACAGCACGGTGTCTGGATCCACGCCCAGCCCCGCGGGCACTGGCGGTACAATGCCTTCCAAGGCCGCCCACGTGATCGTGGCGATCTTGCCCGTGCGGTTGGTGATGGGATTACCGCTATGAGAGAGCGCCAGGTGGACACAATTCAGGGTGCCGCCGCCAGGACAATTGGCGACCTCGTTCGCTGCAACGAACACGGATTCGCCGAAGAACTCGGTGGAAATCTCAACCTGGATACCGTTAGCCGGATTGTCGTCTGCATCGTCCACGCCCAGGACAGCGTCGTCGAAGCTGATCCAGACATCGGCACCCATAAAGCCCTGCTGCGGTGAGGCGTTGTTGACGATCGAGAGGCTGACGTCCGTCGTGAAAACCGACCCGACAACTGCCGCACCCGAGGTGATATCGCTGACGATCACCGAGGTGTAGTAGTTGGGACTCTGGGCCATCACTGCCGTCGGCAGCAGACCAAGCATCATGACCACGGTCAGAATGAGCGACCAATGCTTCCTATTCATGCTAATCCTCCTATGCTATTTGTGAGATTCGCGGTACGCATGAAGTACATCTGAGAGATCCGGCATTCAGTTCCACTCTCATTGTAACTTGGCACTGCCGGTTTGTAGTTACAAAGAGATTACAGAATAATGACTGCCACGTTCACAATACGACGAAATCACTCCATGGTCCAGCGGCGTTTCATTCCGCGACAGCAGGGCCTGCATAGCCGCTACTATATACCCGTTGCAGGGATACCGCGAGGCACCCGGCAACAGGCCTTCTGTGGGTATCCGCCCCTGTTGCGAGGATAACCGCGTGCGATCAACTCTCGGCCTTCTTCACGTCCCATTTCTATGCTTGCGTGGTGTCCGCTCGCGGACATGGCGTCTAACTCGTAGTACCCACCTGCGGTAACATGCCCGGCCACTTCATCGCGCACTGCTCTGCGCGTCGTATCTACGTGCGCGTGGTGAGCGATAGCGCGTGATGTCCGCAACCGCGCACTTCGAGCCCCTGAGAGCAGAGCGGGCGAGACGCCCGCGGTCCCAAAAACCGGGACACCATCTTGATAGTGACCGTCTACTTCGGAGGCAAACCTCTAGACGACGCACAGAGCTCGGACGCCGCGCGTTCTTGTCTTTTGACCGAAGTTGAGTAGAATCCGTCTACTACTGAGTCAGAGAGAGGGTTCTATGCCAGTCAACTATGCCGAGCTGCGGCGCCGGCTTGAGGTGAGTGAGAATCACCTTCGCACGCAGGTGGATGACATACAGCGTGAGGTGCGTGAGGAAGGTGTCGGTTACAGCAATCATATGGCTGATGCCGGCACGGAGGTCTTTGAACAGCAACTCGACCTCGGGCTGTTTCGACAGCTTCAGCACTCCCATTCCGATGTGCAGCGGGCACTCGCTAAGTTCGATGACGGAACCTACGGTATCTGTGAGTCGTGCGGCACGCTTATTGAGTTGGCGCGCCTGGAAGTTATGCCGGAGGCCCGGTGCTGTCTGGAGTGTCAGACGCGACTCGAAAACCGTCGAAGAGCTTGAACCCATCACTGTCCCTTTCTGAGGCGCCCCGCAGCTTGACCCTGAGGCGCTTAGGGCGGCTGTTTTTCTTCGGGTCCATCGCTCTGATCCTGATTGTTGATCAACTGACCAAGGCCTGGGTGGTTGCCCATCTGCCGCTCTATGAGCCCAGTGATCTTTGGCAGTGGCTCGCCCCGATTCTCTCATTCACCTATGTCAGGAACACTGGGGTGGCCTTTGGCCTCTTCCAGGGGTTGAGCCGTGTCTTTGCCCTGCTGCCGGTGCTGGTGGTCGTCGCCGTCGTGGCCTTCCGCCGCTCGCTGCCGGTGGGCGATCTGTGGGTGCATCTGTCGCTTGGGTTGGTGGTCGGTGGGGCGCTGGGGAACGTGATCGATCGGCTGCTGCGGGGATATGTGGTTGATTTCCTTGACGTGAACTTCCGCCCGCTGCAGAGCTGGCCTGTCTTCAATGTCGCCGATTCTGCGGTGGTTGTTGGTGTGGCGATCCTGCTCCTGGATACATTCTTAGCCCAAGCTGAGGAGGCACCAGCCGATGCCTGAATGGCATATTCTTGAGATTGATGCCGCAACCCGTCTGGACCAACTTCTTGCCCGGCGGTGGGAGCTTCTTGACCACCGCGGTATCCGTGAGATGGTGGTTCGGGAGGCGATCTTGATCAATGGGCAGCCAGCCCAGAACCTGGGGCAGTGGGTGAAGCCCACGGATGAGGTCCGGGTGAACCTCCCGGATCTGAAGCCTGTTGAAGTTCCCAAGCTGCGCAGCAGGCTACAGCTCTCCATCGCCCACGAGGACGATGCGATTTTGATGCTCGACAAGCCCGTTGGGATCTCCGTGCGTCGTGCGGGCGGATCCGCCCAAGCGCGGAGACAGCCCACCGTATCCCAGTTGTTGGTCGAGCTGCGGCCTGAGATCGCGCACATCGGCGGTGTCGGCCGTGCCGGCGTTGTCACGACACTGGATGACGACGAGTCCGGCCTGATTCTGGTCGGCAAAACGGAGGAGGCTTACCGCGGGCTGCGGCGCCTGATCAAGCGCCATCGTGCCGTTGAGGCCTACACTGCGCTGGTCGAGGGAAATCTGCGGGCAGAATACACGATTGAGGAACCGATCGGCAACTATAAACACACGCGGCGCAGACTGAGGGTAACGCGCGAGGGGCGCCCTGCTCGAACGTTCGTCCGTCCCCAACAGCACTACAAGGAGAGCAATCGCGACTACACCCTGGTCTATGTCCGCCCTGAGACATCGCGCATGCACCAGATCCGTGTGCACCTGGCCTGGTTCGGCTTCCCTATTGTGGGCGACAAGGTCTATGGCACCAAACGCCAGACGGTGCTGCCGGACCGGCTCTTCCTGCACCTGAGCCAGGTACAGCTGAAGCATCCTGTCTCCGGTAAGGAGCTGACGGTCGAGTCGCTGCTGCCGCAGGAGTTGTACTCAGTGTTGCAATATATGCGGCGTCCAAAGTTCTGATGCCGTTTCACGGGGCCGAGGTCGTGACACCATCATTGCCCCTGACGCGTTTATCTACGAGCCTACAAAGGAGTCAATATGCGCGAACTGAACGTTGCTGTGGTGCAGATGTTGCCCGAATTGAGCAAGATGGAGGACAATGTCGGCAAGATGTCCGAGATGGTCACTCGCATCGCAACGGCGCAGCCTGTCGATATTATCGTGTTCCCGGAGCTTTCGGTGACCGGCTATGAGGGGGGCGCACGCTTCGCTCAGATGGCCCAGCGGGTTCCCGGTGCGGTCACCAATATCCTCGGCCAGCGGGCGACCGAGTTCGGTGTCTACCTTCTGATCGGTATGGCGGTCAAAGAGGATGTGGAGACCGTGCTCTACAACGGAGCGGTGTTGATCGCCCCCGATGGCGAGGTCGCCGGACAATACCGCAAGATCCATCTGCCGGCTGAGGAACGGCTGGTCTTCCGCCCCGGCTATCAGATCAAGCCCTTCGAGACCGAGATCGGCACGCTGGGCGTGATGACCGGATGGGATCTGGCGTTCCCCGAGATGGCGCGCAGTCTGATGTTGAGTGGCGCCGAGATTATCCTGCTCCCCGCTGCGTGGCAGGCAGGGGAGGCCGATATGTGGCGGACGCTGCTGGTCGCGCGGGCCTACGAGAACGACACCTTCATCGCTGCTGCTAACCGCATCGGTGAGGAGCCGTCATACGTCTTCGCCGGACAGAGCGCCATCCTGGCGCCCTCCGGCGAGGTGTTGGCGGCCCTTGAGGAGCCGGAAGAGGGCTACGTTGTGGTGCGCCTGGACCTGGACGAGGTCCGGCACCGCCGTGAGGAGTCGCAAGTTATGTTGGCGCGCCAGCCCGCAGCTTACCGGCCCATCGTGCGGAAGTACTGAATCGCCGGTATTTCTGTAACGCAACCGTAACACAAGCCGGGCGCGACCTGTCATCAGGTCGCGCCCGATGTTCGTTGTGTGAAGTGTGGCACGTAAGGCCCTCACCCCCATCCGCGCCGCTGTTGGCGGCGCATCTTCCCCCCCCCACATCTGGGAGAGGGGGAAGGGACGGAGGTTGATCTAGAGGGGCTTCTCGTAGACGCGGTAGGTGCGGTAGATCTCGCCGCCCATATTGGTTGCCGTGCTGCGCATCATTGTGTTGGATTCCAGGACCCACGAGAATTCGATATCCTTGTAGGTCGGCACGCATCTGCGCAATGTCTCTGTCATCAGGATCGCGTGCAAGCCCTGCCCGCGGTACTCCTCAACCACACCGCCGGCGAAGGCCCGGATCGTGGTCACGACCTTCTTGATCTTCCAGTAGTAGAGCATCTTGGCCATCGTCCACCATTCCGGGACGTTCGGACGGGGATAGGCCAGATGCAGCGCCTGGTTGACATCGGGGATGGGCAGGCCGGCGGCGATGGGGCGATCCCCTTTGAACATGAAGAAGACGGTTGGCGGGTCAATGATGGGCTTCAGGCCCGTGACTTCGTGCGCTAGCTCTGCCTCGGTGAGTGGTACGAAGCCCCAATTCTTGGACCAGGCCTGATTGTAGACCTCTTTGAAATAACCGGCATCCGTCTTGAAGTCGCGCATGTTGATGGGGCGGACAGTCACATCGGCGCGCTCTCGGGCTCGGTTCGAGACGCGCAGCATCTTCGGGTTCACCCCAGTGCCGTCGGTCTTGACGTGCCGCAGGTCGGCGAGGAACGCGAGCAGATCCTGGGCCTTGGTGTAGCCGGCGCTCTCGATGTAGGGTGCGTAGTAGCGGGGATTGTAGGTCATCATCGCGACCGGCGGGCCGTTCCAGCCGTCGATCAGCAAGCCGCATTCTTCATTCTGGGAGAAGTTCATAGGCCCGCGGCAGGCCTCAAAGCCGTCGTCACGGAGGGCGGCTTCCGCCGTTCGGAGCAGTTCGCGTGCGGCCTCCTCATCCTGGAGTACCTCAAAGAGGCCGAAGAAGCCCACTTTGTCATTCCAGTACTCGTTGTGGCTGAAGTTTTCGATCGCCGCGATCGTGCCGACGATCTGCCCATCGCGCCGAGCCGTGAAGTACTGGACTTTCGCGTGCTCGTGAAAGGGGTGTCTGTCAGGATCGACGAACTCGTCGCGCTCTGATAACAACGGGGGAACCCAATAGGGGTCGCCCTCGTAGACCTGCCATGGGAAGCGCACGAATTCCTTGCGCTCCTCGGCAGTGACAGCAGGGACAATGGTCAGTTTACCGGTTGGTGTTCCGGACATAATAAGACCTCCTACGCGCTAACGACAGCTGCCGGTTAAGACGGATGGACAATGCCAGGATTATACACATAGCTTCCGTGGCGTCAAAGACGATGGTGGTGGGGTGAATCACTGAACCCCTGAATCGGATGACGCCGCTGAGGGGACCCACGATGTGCAGGGGCGGACGGGCAAGGACAAGGCTTGCCCCTACGATGCGATATCTGAGGGCTATCCACCTGGTGTGATGCCCAATCCGGTGGGGGCACCCCTTGTGGGTACCCTCCGCGTGCGCGATTGCCGCTGGAGCTGGGCCGGGACAAGCCTTGTCCCTACAGAACTCACCTTCGCCATGGACGGGCACGTGCGAGCGATTGCGTTGTCATCACTGACGGCCGCACCGAGTTCTACGGAGACACCACGGCTCTAGACGGCTGGCGCTCCAGGTGTCGGAACACGCCATCTTCGGCTTTCCAGGCCCCGCCTACGCCGGGGAGACCACAGCGATGGAGCTGCTCTTGGGACCGGGTTTCCTGTCTGTAGTCGCGCCTTCCTACGATAATCTAACGCGGCGCTAATGCTGCTTTAACCTTCGTCGCCTATCATAGTCATATGGAAGAAACCGCAAAGGGGCTGGGTCAAGAGCCCTGCCGCTGGGCCCCACACTGTATAGCCACCGGCTGTGTCTTGGGATGGTGATGGGGGTGCCGATGCGAAGGAGGATACAGGTATGGATGCAAGTCGTTACACTGAGAAAACACAACAAGCACTCTTGCGCGCGCAGCGCATCGCGACGGAGCGCGGGAATCCGCAGATTGATCCCGAGCACCTGCTTCTAGCTCTGCTGGAGCAGGGCGACGGCGTAGTGCCGCGGGTGATCCTGGAGCTGGGCAGTGATCCCCAGCGGCTACGTGTGGATCTGGAGCAGTCGATCGCTCGCAAGCCACAGGCGAGCGGCGCCGGCGCCCGGAGCGCGGGGCAGGTAGAGCTGTCGCCCGCTGTCGCGCGGCTATTACAGGGTGCGGAGCGTGAGGCTGGGGCGCTGCGCGACGAGTACGTCAGCACCGAACACCTGCTGCTGGCGATGGCCGATTCGAGCGCGGGCGAGGTCGCCCGCTTCCTGGCGGCCCAAGGTGTTAGCCGGGAGGCGGTTCTGCGGGCGCTGACCGGGATCCGTGGCTCTCAACGCGTGACGTCGCAGTCGCCGGAGGACACGTACAATGTTCTGGAGAAGTACGGGGCCAATCTCACGCAATTGGCGCACCAGGGCAAACTTGATCCCGTGATCGGACGTGACGAAGAGGTGCGGCGCGTGATGCAGATACTGTCACGGCGTTCCAAGAACAACCCTGTGCTGGTCGGCGAGGCCGGTGTGGGCAAGACGGCCATCGTCGAGGGACTGGCACAGCGCATTGTCCGCGGCGATGTGCCAGAGGGACTAAAGGATAAGGAGATCTTCCAGCTCGATATGGGCGCATTGATCGCCGGCGCCAAATACCGCGGCGAGTTTGAGGAGCGCCTTAAGGCCGTGCTGAACGAGATCTCCGGCTCTGAGGGACGGATGATCCTCTTTATCGATGAGCTGCATACGGTTGTCGGCGCCGGCAAGGCCGAGGGGGCGATGGACGCCGGCAACATACTCAAGCCGATGCTGGCACGTGGTGAGCTGCACACGATTGGGGCGACGACCCTGGACGAGTATCGCCGCTATATTGAGAAGGACGCGGCGCTGGAGCGCCGTTTCCAGCCCGTCTATGTGGATGAGCCCGATGTCGCTGACACGATCAGCATTCTACGCGGCATCAAGGAACGCTATGACACGCACCATGGCGTCCGGATTCAGGACGCGGCGCTGATTTCGGCGGCGACGCTGGCTGATCGCTATATTACCGACCGCAACATGCCTGACAAGGCGATTGACCTCATCGACGAGGCCGCCGCGCGGCTGCGTCTGGAGATCGACTCCAAGCCGACGGAGTTGGATCAGATCGACCGGCGCATCCTGCAATTGGAGATTGAGCGCGCCGCCTTGGCCAAGGAGAAGGATCAGGCCAGCCGCCAACGGCTGGATGATCTGGAGAAAGAGCTGGCCGACTTGCAGGAGCAGAGCCGCGCGCTGGCGGCGCAGTGGCAGCAGGAAAAAAGTCAGATCGAGCGGATTCAGGGGATCCAGAAGGAGATCGAGGATCTTCAGCCGGAGATCGAGCGTGCCGAACGTGCGCAGGACTTCGATGAGGCTGGACGCCTGCGCTATGGGAGGGCCCGCGAGCTTGAGAATGCCCTGTCCGAGGCGGAAGCCGGCTTCCTCAGGGTGCAGGGCGAGCACCCGATGCTGAACTACGAGGTCGGTCCCCAGGAGATTGCGCGCGTCGTCTCTGCGTGGACCGGTATTCCCATCTCCCGGCTGATGGAGGGCGAGCGGGAGAAGCTGATGCGTATGGAGGAGGAGCTTCATAAGCGGGTGGTGGGGCAGCACGAAGCCGTTGCTGCGGTCTCGAATGCGGTTCGCCGGGCCCGTGCCGGGCTGCAGGACCCGAACCGGCCCATCGGCACCTTCCTCTTTCTGGGTCCGACCGGCGTGGGTAAGACCGAGTTGGCCCGCGCGCTGGCGGCCTTCCTTTTCGACACCGAGGAGGCCATGGTGCGAATCGATATGAGTGAGTACCAGGAGAAGCACACGGTCTCGCGGCTGATCGGGGCGCCGCCCGGCTACATCGGCTATGACGAGGGAGGGCAATTGACAGAGGCGGTGCGCCACCGGCCCTACAGCGTCTTGCTTCTGGATGAGATTGAGAAGGCGCACAGCGAGGTCTTCAACGTCTTACTGCAGCTGCTGGACGAGGGGCGCATGACCGACGGTCACGGCCGTACCGTGAACTTCACGAACACCATTGTGATCATGACCAGCAACGTCGGGAGCCGCTATATCAAGGAAATGGGACCTGAGGGCGCGCGCGACCAGGTGATGCGGGAGTTGGATGCGACCTTCCGTCCTGAGTTCCTGAACCGGATTGACGATGTGATCATCTTTGGCAGCCTATCGCGCGAGGATCTGAAGGCCATTGTCGGGATTCAAGTGCGTCATCTGCGTCACCTGCTTGGGGAGCAGCAGATGGACATCGAGCTCACGGAGGCGGCCAAGCGGTTCCTGGCCGACGAGGGCTATGATCCTGTCTACGGTGCGCGACCGCTCAAGCGCACGATTCAGCGCCGGCTCCAGGACCCGCTGTCCCTGGCTGTCCTGGAGGGGCGCTTCGGTCCCGGCGCCACGATCCTTGTGGATCTGGATGCTGAGGGTGGGGGGCTCATGTTCGACAAGGCGCCAGAGGCGGCTGGAGTCGTGGCGCAGGGATGACCTCTCCCCTGGCCCCTCCCCAGGATGGGGAGGGGAATCTGTCAACTGACTTGGTCTGTGCATCGGGCACGCTCGCCAAACTCGCCATCTTAACCAACTCCCCTTCCCATCTTG